>Ga0180437_10000086_pt1 | contig 203274 bp, 163 predicted proteins | sample SS_ome_4_FD_132410 | JGI IMG/M metagenome (GOLD analysis project Ga0180437, IMG submission 132410) | Hypersaline lake sediment archaeal communities from the Salton Sea, California, USA - SS_3_D_1 metaG | ecosystem: Environmental > Aquatic > Non-marine Saline and Alkaline > Hypersaline >...
AGGAGCGACGAGCTGTCCGGGTTTGATAGTGGCCTTGGCTTGAACGGGTTTGATACGGGTGCGGGTGCGGGAGGAGCTGCGTCTTTTGGCAGGAGGCGGAGGGGGCGGAGGAGGCGGAGGGGGAGGAGCGAGAAATGCACTGTAGACTTCGACTCTCGGTATATCGCCTTCTTGCAGAAGGGGAAGGATAATCAAGAGCAAGGCTATAACAACATGGGCCGTCAGTGAAAGAGGGAAGACAACCGCTTTCACGCCAATGTGTTTATCGGGCTTGATAAAAGAATCTTTAAACATTTTGCCCTCCTTGATTTGAGCTTCGGGGATCCCCTGTGCGATGCCGGACTTTATCCGGCTTTGAAGGGACTCCCAGTATTTTTTTTCTTGCCGGGTGGGCATAACTTCTTTAGAAAATTCATCCAACTGTTTGAGAGCGCGGTACTCTTCACGACATGTGAGGCATCCATCCAGATGGTCTTCAATCTTGCTCCGGAGTTTCGCATCCAGCTCACCATCGAGATAAGTACTAAGGAGATTTTTTATTTTTTTATGGCTCATCATCTTTCTCCTCCAAAGTATTCGATCATTTCGTTTTTGAGCTTTTGACGTGCGCGGCTCAGTCGAGACATGACTGTGCCATGGGGAATTTTCAACATGTTCGCAATCTGTTCGTAACTTTGGTTTTCGTAGACTTTGAGCACAAAAATGACTCTCTGCTCATCCGGAAGCTCGGATAGAGCTTTCTTGAATTTGTTCTCCATTTGTTTTTTTTGGAGTATGTCCTGAGGCAACTCCTGAGAAGATGCATCAGGGATATCCGTGACTCTCATTTCCCTATCTCCCAATGGTTTTTCTCTTTTCCGTTTTTTTAGAAAATTGATGGCCCTATTCACCGCGATTCGCCGGACCCATGAGAAGAAATTCATGCTTTCATTAAAGGTATGAAGCGAGAGGTAAGCTTTTATGAAGGTGTCTTGTGAGAGATCGTCGGCAGATTGGTGAGCGCCCGTCATACGGTGGCAGAGATAGTAGATCGGCTTCTGGTACTTTCTTACCAGCGATTCGAAAGCCTGGCCGTCGCCTCTCTTCGCTCTCACGATTAGCATGTGATCCTCGTTGTATTCATGTTGATTCATTCTCGCTCCCACTTTCTATACAATTTAAGACGGAAAATATTCCAGGAAATTCCATTGCCTGTAATATTTCTAGACACTAAAAAACATTCAATCAATTTTTGTGCCATAATCTCCCTAGAGGAGTGAATAGCCGGTTTAAAATCAGGATGTCTATTAACTAAATTGCAACAAAGGTATTTCAAGGCGAAAATCCAATGTTGCTGTAAAGATGATTTACACATGTAAAGCTCTTTTGTGTTCTCCTTCCATCCCTGCCATCGTACTTATTATAACTTATTGGGAGATAGTTGCATTCCCTCTCTGATGGTTTTTTTTAATTTAAGATTTGACAAAATCTCAAACTGTATTATAACATTAGTACAGCAGTACAGTGAAAAGAAATGATTAAAGTTGACACATCGAGTTTCATTCCAATTTATGAGCAGGTTAAAAATCAGATCAAGAGGCAGGTCGGCTTGGGCTTTCTCAAACCGAATCAAGTGCTTCCTTCCATTAGGGATTTAGCCACAGACCTCCTCATCAACCCTAATACGGTTGCCAGAGCTTATAGAGACTTGGAGAGGGAGGGATTTATCTACACCAGGAAGGGGAGGGGATGTTTTGTATCCGACTTAAGCATAGCCATGCTTAAAGCAAAACGCACTGTTCTTCTCAATCAGATCTTCGACGAGGCCATTGAAGAAGGGATGAAATTTAACATTTCTCATGAAAAACTCAAGGAGATATTCGAAGAACGGCTTTCTTCTGTCTCTGATAGAAAGGAAATGGACAAGAATGAGTGAATTTTTACGCATAAAGGATCTATCCAAGAGTTTCGGGAAAAAAACTGTCCTGGATCATTTCACTATGTCCGTGTCTGAAGGGAAGGTCTACGGACTGTTTGGTAAGAATGGAGAAGGAAAGACCACCCTCCTCCGGATGATCATGGGGATTATTCCACCAGATTTCGGGGACATCTATTACAAGGGGCAAAAACTAAAATACAGCGATTCGTCTTACAAGAAAGAAATCGGCTTCATAGCTGAGGATTCTGTATTTTTCAGTTGGATGACTGTGGAGGAGATACTGCGTTTCAATGCATCCTTTTATCCTATCTGGAATAAAGCAAAGGTCGATAAGTATTTGGATAGACTCTCACTCAATCGAAAAGTGAAGATCAAGACTATGTCAAGGGGGATGAAACTGAAATTGGGATTGATTGTCGCACTGGGATCGGAGGCAGAGTTTCTCATATGCGACGATCCCACATCTGGCTTGGATGTTCCAACAAGACAGGAGTTTTTAAGGGATATAATCCGAGAAATTGTGGATGCGGGAACCACAATCCTTTTTTCGTCTCATCTTGTCCATGAGCTGGAAGGGATCATCGACCACGTCGGAATTCTTCATGGAGGACGCCTGATTATTGAGAAAGATTATCAGGCTCTCAAAAATTCTGTAAAACGAGTGGCACTGGTCTTTGACAATTCAGTTCCTGTTGGTCTTGAATTGGAGGGAGTATTGACTGAAAAGAGAGATGAGAACCGCATCGAAGTCGTTGTCTATCCCTGGGATGTTGAGAAAAAACTAAAAATGGAGGCCTTGAAGCCACAGGCCACAGCAGTGGAATCAATGTCCCTTGAGGATATTTTTGTCAGTTTTGTCTCGGGGCGTCAACAATCACACTGAACGGAGTCAATACAATGTTGATTAAGATCTTTTTGAAAGAGTGGCGGGAGAACATCCTCGTCTTCGTGTTGTCTATCTTTTTGCTGCTGGCACTGGTTGTACTGAATTTTTCAGGACAGAAAGAGCTGACTATGTATTTTGCAGGCATGTTCCTCTGGCTTTTTCTGCCTTTTGCGGCCCTTCTCATCGGATCCAGTGGTTATTACTCTGAATTCAAGGACAATGCCTGGATATTTATGTTTTCGCGACCTGTGAAGAAATGGCAGTTTTGGTTCGTGAAATTTCTTGCCCTCTTGAGCATCTTTATGGTGGTCTTTCTGATTTTTTATGCACTGATTCAGTTCCTTCCCGGGTTGAAAGACATCCTTCAAGAATCGGGATTACTCTATATGATGGAACAGCTCCTGTCTTATTCTCCATACCTGATTGTTTCACTTCTCGCCTTGAGCATATCTTATTCCATATCCTTCATGTCTGAAAAACAATTTGTTCTCGTCTTTGTGTCTATCCTGATTGGATTAGGATTGGTCTTTTTGGTATGGAGGTACTTTGAGTTTGTGATGATGACTTATTTTCGCGACAATGGCGTAGAAGGGTTGGCGGTCCTGTTTGGATTGAGTTTTCTTGCGGCATCGCTCTTGACTTTTATTAAATGTGATTTTTCTCAGATGAGAAAAAAAATTTTCACTTTTACACAATTTGTGGCACTTTTTTTGGTTATCTCCTTTGTCTGTCATTTAGCTTGGATCACCAAGGGCAAGTTTACTCCAAGAACTTGGATTCCGTCTTACTACTGGCATAAGGTTGAGGGCAGCGTCTATCTCTATTCTTTCCAGGATGGAATCTTGAAATTCGATACCCAAGCGGACGAGATGCTCACGCTCAATCGTACCTCAAGGTTTTCGTTTAGCCGTTACTCGGTCGGTGGTGGAAAAGTGGCTTTCATCAAGGAAACCCAAAAGGCAAGGCAGAGCTACACGAACTTATGGGTCATGAATGCCGATGGAACCGAGCCTGAGGCTGAGATTGAAACACACAAAGAGGATTCTCCTCTTTTCAACATGCATATTTCCTCCTGCTTGGTGACTGATGATGGTCGCCGTGTCGCCTTTGTCGTAGAGCCAGAGAGGCGGAAGCAGAACAAGCATTCATTGTGGCGGATGCTCTCTGATGGAACTCGCCTTGAAGAGCTGGAATTGGATCTCCCTCGACATAGAGAATTTCAGCTTTTGTATTGGTCAGACTTGGATAACAGCATAATTCTAGCGGCATCTGAAAAATCAAGGGAAGTACTCCCCAATCTAAAAATTATAAAAATTGATCTTGAAACGGGAACTCATCGTGTACTGGCAGAACATGTACTCAATACCTACCACATTCCTGTCTCACCGCGAGGAGATTTCATAGCTATACGATACAGACAACTGGAGGCAGGAACAGACCATTTTGCTTTGGTCAATACGCATACGAATGAACTCAGGGATGTTTCCGATGTAGAGGGAATGCATGGCATGGGGATGAAATGGAATAATGACGGAGAGAAGATTCTATTCTGGAAGAAAGCGACAGAGTATGAACTCTGGGTTTATGATCTGTCAATGGATAAAACAAATAAAATCGTATTGGGCTTGATTTCTCCCGCTTACTATCATTGTGACTGGCTTGTGAACGATAATCTTATAATCTTGGCCGACTTGGATCAGGGTAAATCCCGCTTGAGAATCTTGGATGAAAACCTCAACGAGCTGAGATCAATTGGTCTTCCTGAGGAGATAGAAAATCCTCGTGAAGTGTGGGGTTTGGAAAACGCCATTCTTGTCCAGCGATCATGGAGAGGAGGCTTCTGGAGGCTGGATCTAGCGACTGAAAAATGGAAGAAAGTTTTTTAGTATGAAGCTATGATGAAAAGTGGGCAGGTAATTCTTCAAGCATAATAAAATGAAAAATTCAGCACCTGGTTTTTCAATCCTAATTTTGCTTATATTCTTTTGCTTGAATTGTGGCCAACACAAAACTGGTTGGGAAGGAACTATTGAAGCGATAAATGGCGTTCAGATTGTACGAAACCCTATAAGACCTCTTCAACCAAAAATGGTGATTAAGTTTGAGGAGGAACTGACTATTGGAGAAGAAGAGGGTGATGAAAACTATATGTTTGGAAATGAAGTGGCCTTGAATGTCGATGAGGAAGGGAATTTCTATGTTACTGACTGGGATAGAAAAAGAATTCAAAAGTACGATCCTGAAGGCAGTCATCTGTTGACTATTGGCAGACATGGAGAAGGACCCGGAGAATTTCAAAATATTTCACAGGTGAAGTTTGATTCGGATAGCAACTTATATGTCGTTGATATTGTCAGAAGAAGGATTTCTTTTTTTGACCCTCACGGAGAAATTCTAAAAACAGTACAAAGCCCTGTTGGTTTTGATCATGGCCTGTACATAAGCGCCAAGGGCAATTACATTTTTAAAGAAGTCAAAATACTTGATAATCCTGATGGGTCAGGCTCGTTTAATTCAACTTATGGCTTGTATGACAAACAGTTCAACTTTATTAGTGAATTTTATCGAGAAGAAAAGATATATGATCCTCCAAGTCAAGATAAGAATGCGATGGTAAAATCACTTGCCCAGAACATGGGTGAACAGGCCTTCAAACCCCGGGTCAGTCTCATAATGGATGAGAACGATTATGTGTACCTGGGCTATCCAGAAGAATATGAAATAAAAATCTTCAATCCAGAAGGAAAACTTGAAAAAATAATTCAAAGAAACTACAAGCCAATTGAAGTAACTCCCAGAGACATAGAAAGCTATGCCAAGAATTATAAAGAAGTTATGTTTAGATTTCTGTCAATTTCTGATGATATAAAAGAGAAAGTGATTCAGTCAGCTAAATATCCGAAATATAAACCAGCATACAAAAGTTTCACACTAATGGATAACGGTTGGCTCATTGTGATTGCGGATTCCTTACCAGGAGAATATGTTCTTTTTGATATCTTTGACGAAGAAGGAAGGTATTTGACACAATTCCAATCTTCAATTTCGCCTTCGGGTTTATTCTTTAAAAGGGGAAAGGCGTACGCTGTGGCTACTGAGAATGATTTCAAATTCGTTAAAAGGTACAATTATACTATCCAGGAATTTCCAGATAATTAATCTGTTTATTTCATACATTTGCCCTCTGTGCGGTCTTTACTGAGCTTTTCATTTAAAGTTAGGCTTCATTGGCATGAATGTTGCAGATAATTTTGACAAGACAAAGATCGTTCGGTACATTATCCGAAAGTAAAATCAATGCTGGAATTGCGGGATCTCACTAAAAAATATCACGTCACCCCAGTTGTCAATCGCGTCAGCTTCTCTGCTCATCCATCTGAAATATTGGGTTATTTAGGGCCAAACGGGGCAGGGAAGACCACGACAATTAAAATGCTGTCCGGTCTGCTCAAGCCTTCGGATGGAAAGATTCTTTATAATGGCAGGGATGTCAAGAAGGATACCTATTCCTACAAAGAAAAGCTCGGTTACGTTCCTGAAGACTCAGAAATCTATCCCCATCTGAGCGCCTATGATTATTTGTTGCTGGTTGGCAGGCTCAGGCACATTAAAGAGAAGGTACTCAAGGAAAAAATTGCTGAATTCATGAGGCTTTTTCATCTCTATGACGATATGGATGCAGCCATCTCATCCTATTCAAAAGGAATGGTTCAGAAAGTTCTGCTCTCCTCAGCGCTTCTCCATAATCCGGATGTTTTATTGCTGGACGAACCACTTTCAGGATTGGACGTAACGACAGGCTCGATTATCAAGGATCTCCTCCAAAGACTGGCGCAAGAAGGAAAAATCATTATCTACTCTTCTCATATTTTAGAGATTGTGGAAAAGATCTGCTCCCGTGTCATTATTCTCCATAAAGGGACAATTGTTGCCGATGATTCGGTGTCGAATTTGCAGGGATTGATGAAATTGCCGTCTTTGGAAAGAATTTTTGGGCAATTAGTGGCTCAGGAGGATACCGATGCCACGGCGAAAGAAATCGTTGACGTCATGAAGTACGGATCATGACAGAGCTTTATAAATCAGATGACCGCCTATGACACTTCTAAGAAATCCAGTTCAACGGGCTGTGTGCGTTTTTTTCGGCAAGACGCTGCGCAAAAGCATGCTTCACAAGGTGCGCTTAACCTCATTCTTAGCCGTTGCGTCAGGAATGGCACTGGTTGTCATAGTGTCGAGGGCTACAAATTCACAGGTTCTTTCATCCATCGATAGGTCACTGCTGTCGATTCCGCTTATCCTTTCCTTTTTCCTGCTGGTTGGCATTAGCCGCATCGTTAACATTCCAGTATCTCTGGATGCCAACTGGATTTTCCGATTGACAGAAGGAAAAGACCGAAAACACTACATTATGGGGTTTAAAAAAGGAATTTGGTTCTTCGCCTTAGGGCCGCTGTATATTTTACTTTTTGTGTTCTACTCTATGATCTGGGGTTGGATAGATGCCGGACTTCACTGTCTGTACGGTCTCACCGTTTCATTACTGCTGATTGAAGTGCTCTTCTTAAGGTTTCAGAAGATCCCTTTTGTTTGCTCTTATCTACCTGGAAAAGAACGAATTCACGTTCTCTGGGTTGTTTATATTGCTGGCTTCATCCATTACGTGGCACTGGTAAGCACTCTGGAGTTCACCTTATTCAAGAATCCGAATCGGTTTTACGTTTTTTACGCAGTTGTTTTGATTCTCGTTGCCGCTGTGAACGTATTCCAGTACTTTTATTCGTATCGAGACATGACATTGAAATTTGAGGAAAAACCAGAGCCGATCATGCTTGGCCTGGCTTCTTCTGATTAGACATAAAAAAGCATAAATAATAAGGAATAAATAATAGAGAAGAAAATTTTTTACGGTTCAGAGTCACCTTGAAATTTGAAGTCAAAGCCTGTGATTAAAGCAGGCTTGATTTTTGTCAAGCTCATTGAACGGGAGAAGATTTGAAAACCCCTCACGAGAAGCTTCTCAAGTCTCGTTGCTGGAAAATTGTCGGCATAAAGAACCCCACTCTTCAAAATGTGAACAGACAACTTTTTTGTGATTAAAGTCGGCTGTTCATAAGTTTTTGAATTGAAACAATCGGACGGTTTGTTTCGTCATATGATTGGACTTTAAACTCATGAATCTTATAATAGGAGGGACGCAACTAATCGGCTTCGTTCACAATTCTACACATTAAGCAAAGATACAGATGAAAGTAACGCAAATCGCCACTCGCCGTCCTGTGACCACCTTCATGTTTTATATCGCCGTTATCCTCCTCGGGATAGTCTCTCTGAGGGAGTTGAGTGTGGATCTACTGCCCAACATCAGTTACCCTCGTCTGTCCGTCGTCACTCGCTATTCGGGGGTAGCCCCGGAAGAGATCGAAACCCTCATCACGGCCGATCTTGAGGCCGCCGTAAGCCGCATTCCAGGGCTGAGACGGGTTGAATCTGTCTCCAAAGAAGGCGTTTCCTACATGACACTGGAGTTTTCCTGGGGAACGGATATGGATTTTGCCATGCTCCACACCAGGGAGAAACTCGATAGCGTGATGGACGATCTTCCTGAAGATGCCGAAGAGCCCACCATTATTCCTCTCGATCCCCAGAGCAAACCCATATTGACCCTCTCCGTATCCGGAGATCGTTCGCTTCTGGAGCTGAAGGAATTTTCCGAAGAATTGATCAAGCCCCGCTTGGAGCAGATCGAGGGGATTGGTTCAGCGGAGATTGCGGGAGGCGTGGAGCGGGAGATCCATGTCGATGTCAATCCGGAATTTCTGGCCCTCTACGATTTGACCATCGATGAGATATCCCAGCGGATCGATGCCTTCAACAGCAATCTCGAAGGGGGAACCATCAGGAAGGGGCGCTTCAAGTACTCCCTTCGGGTTGTTGGCGAGTTCGAAGCCCTGGATGAAATTGGTGAAATCAGCCTCAAAACAACGAGCGAACGGAGCGTTGTCAAACTTAAAGATGTGGCCACAATCAAAGACTCGATCAAAGAACGTGAGGGTATCACACGACTCAACGGGAGCGAAAGCATCGGCATATTAGTCAGAAAAGAATCTGGTGCAAACACGGTTAAAGTTTCTCAACTGGCCAGAGGAGTCCTTGAAGATATCAGGAATGAAAACACGGGGATCGACATCCTGGTCGTCTCCGAGCAGGCCAAATATATAGAAAACGCCATCTCCTCTGTCTTGAATTCCATCCTCATCGGTGGGATTCTGGCCCTTCTGGTTCTCTTCGTTTTCCTGCAGGATATCAAAACTCCGGTCATCATAGCTGTGGTCATCCCGATATCCATCATAGCCACGTTCAATCTGCTCTTCTTCAGAGATATCACTCTCAACATCATGTCTTTGGGAGGCCTCGCTTTGGGAGTCGGGATGCTTGTAGACAACTCAATCGTTGTTTCTGAAAGTATTTTCCGTCAGCAGTCATTGGGAAAAACGCTGTCCGAGGCCGCAGTCATGGGCACGAAGGAAGTCGGTATGGCTGTCACGGCTTCGACTCTGACGACGATATCCGTTTTCTTGCCGGTGATCTATGTCCATGGTGTTGCCGGGCAATTATTCAAGGATCAAGCCCTGACCGTTACCTTTGCCCTTATCTCCTCTTTGGTCGTGTCGCTGACTCTACTCCCCACTCTCGCATCCAGGCAGATTAAGCCGATGGATGCGGAATTCGGAGAAAAGGCGGCAGAAAAGGAAGATAAGCCGGTCGAGCCTCGCAAAAAATCTGCTTTGCGTTTTCTGCTTCTCCCTTTTGAAGGCATTCGCTGGCTGTTGTACAACATTCCCAAAGGGATGGTCATCGTTCTCAACTTTCTCCTGAGCTTTTTCGCACAGCTTTTCCTTCTCATTGTCCACTACCTCGGGCTTCCTTTTAAACCCCTCATACAGGCTATATTCAAGGTATACAATGCGTTCTATCAAAGATTCGAGAAAAGGTATCATTTGGTTCTCATTTGGGCGCTGGATAACAAAACGACTGTCATCATCGGTTCTTTCGTCTTTCTGGCTATCACGCTCTTGGCTGCCACTCAGATACCCCGGGAACTCATGCCCAAACCGGAATCCAGCGCCTTTGAAGTGCAGATGAGAACGCCGGTGGATTTCTCACTTGAACAGACGGGAGAAGTCGCGGCCGCGTTGGAAGTCTGGCTGAGCGATCAGGACTCTGTCATCGATTATTTCTCACAAATCGGTATTGTCAGCGGAATGGAAGCCCTAAACCCGGATGTGTCATTGAACTCGGCCAAACTATATGTCGAAGTAAAAAATTCCTCTCAGGTCGATACGTTGATCGAAGCCCTCCGGGATCAGTTGCGAGGATTCCCAGGCCTGAGCTTTTCCATCCTCAAGGAACAATCCACTCTGACCGAATTCCTCGCTTTCACGACGGCCGAAGTCGGTCTCAAGATCATGGGAGAAGATCTCAACCGCTTGACCCTGCTCTCTGCCCAATTGGTCGAAGGATTGAATGGCATTCCGGGAATTACGGATATTTCGACCAATCTCGGGGAGGGAAAGCCAGAATTTCTGATACAGATCAAGAAAGAGGCTTTAGAGAAATTTGATATCTCACCAGGGACCATTGGCTCGTTTCTAGTAAATGCGGTAAGAGGACAGAGAGCGACGCAATTCAAGGAACTGGATAAAAAGTACGACGTGCGTGTGCGCATGGAAGAGGAAACACGAGAGAACATCGAGTCGATCCTGGATGAGCAAATCGCTCACAAGGGCACTCTCATTCCTCTGCGAGAGTTGGTGAGCTATGACATTGTGCGGGGACCCAGAGAAATACGCCGGGAAAATCAACAGAGAGAAGTTCTCGTCACCGCAAACCTGAAGGGCCAAAAAATAAGCCAGGTGGTGCCCGCAATAAATGAAGAAATTGCCAGGCTGGACCTTCCACAAGGTTATAGAGTGGTCTTCAGCGGAGAGCAGGAAGAGATGGCCAAGTCCTTCCAAAGCCTCATTTTTGCCTTTTCGCTGGCCGTACTTCTGGTGTATATGATCATGGCTGCTCAGTTCGAGTCTCTCAAGCATCCCTTTCTCATTCTGTTTACGCTTCCCATGGGGCTAACCGGAGCCATCTGGGCTCTGCTGATCACCGGCCAAACGCTGAACGTGATTTCCATTATCGGGATGGTGGTTCTGGCCGGCATTGTTGTGAATGACGCTATTGTTAAGATTGATTACACGAACCAACTGCGTCGGAAAGGCCGTCCAGTGAGAGAGGCTATCATGGAAGCATCTCGAATAAGGCTTAGACCGATATTAATGACCACCGTTACGACTGCCCTGGGCCTTTTCCCCATGTCCCTCGGTCTGGGCCGAGGCTCGGAACTGCAACAACCCTTGGCCATCACAGTAATTGGAGGCCTTTTACTGGCGACATTTTTAACGCTGATACTGATTCCTCTGGCCTATGAAATGGCCGAAAAAAAGAAGGCTTAGTTCGAAATATGAAAATATTCATCGAACGTCCGATTGCTACGGCCATGGTCTTTTTGGCGTTGACAGTTCTCGGCGTCTATTCCTTTCTCAACATCCCCATCGAAATGCCCCCGACACAGGAGCAGTTTCCGGAATTGATCATAGAGACCAGTTGGCGCGGAATGCCTCCGGATATCATACAAACACAGTTGACTTCACCGATCGAAGAAAAAATCTCTACTGTCAAAGGGATAAAGAAGATTGAGTCTTCTTCTTCAATAGGGCGTTCGCGTATAAATCTTGAATTTGATCCAAAAACAAACATGGAGTTTGCCCAGCTGGCATTGAGAGAGAAGATATCCGAGCTAAAGGATGAGTTGCCCGCTGAGGTGAGACCTCAAATAATACCCTGGGTACCCGATGATTTCACCGAAAAACCCTTTCTTCTCTACACCATTTCCGGGGATTATTCGCTCCAAAAACTGCGCGAGATGATCAAAGACAAGCTCGAAATCGGATTGGGGGCCATCAAAGGAGTATCCGGTGTAGATGTCTTCGGCGGATCGGATCCTCAAATCAAGATTGTGTTGAATGATAATAAGGTTAAATCGCTAAAAATCCAGCCTTACACCATCTATCAGGCTATCCTCGAAAGAGCAAGAGTGTTTCCGGCCGGAACCGCCAAAAAAGGTGCCCAGGAATACATTTTCAAAGTATCCTACCCACTGCATGGCCTGAGAGAACTGGGTGAGATTGTCGTTGCCAGGTCAGGGGAGAATCCCGTCAAACTCAAGGACATTGCACAACTCATCCCGTCTTACCAGGAGATCTGGCAGATACACCGGATCAACGGACAACCCACAATCAGCATGACCATCCAGAAAGAGAAAGGTTTGAGCACCCTCAAGGTCAGCCGGGATGTAAAAAAGCGCTTGGAAGCCATTAAGATAGATTTGCCCTCCGATTTGATCTTTCGGACAGTCGAGGATGAGAGCGAGGAAATCCAGAAGCACCTCAGAGAACTGTATTTATTGGTGGCCATCATCATTACGGTGATCTTTGCCCTTGTTTTTCTGGTTTTGAGGAGCGTGAAACCCTCCCTGCTCGTTTTGTCCTCGATAGGTTTTTCCGTTCTTTTAACGTTCAACTTGGTGTATCTGACAAAGACGACCTTGAACATGTTGACCTTGGGAGGGTTGGCCCTGGGATTCGGCCTGTTTGTGGATAATTCCATCGTCGTTTTCGAGAATGTTCTCCGCTATCGGGAAAATGGAGTCTCGGCCGTTCAGTCGGCCATAAGGGGTTCCAAAGATGTGTTCTTACCGGTTTTTGCTTCGACATTAACAACTATGAGCGTCTTTTTCTCCATCGCCTATTTTCAGGGTCGCCTGAGGTTGGTTTATTTACCTATGGCCATCGTTATCAGCGCCGCCTTGGCCGCTTCGCTTCTTGTCTCCTTTTCCGTTATTCCTGCCCTGGCACCGCGGATGCTTCAAACGCCCAAGAAAAAAAGAACGGAGCGGTACCGGGATCTTTATGCCAAAACATTGCGGTTTTTGATTAAACACCCGATTGAAATCCTGTTGATCATCGCCGCCATTTTTTTCTGGTCATACCGGTGGTTCCGATCAGAAGTGACGCTAGGCGAGTTTTTCAGTTGGTACTCTAAGGAGAAGCTGTATGTGTCCATAGGCATGCCCGCGGGGACTGACATCGAACAGACGGATGGCGTTATCCGGCAGTTTGAAGAAAAGGTTCTGGAAAAGACCTATAACAAGGAAATGAACACCCGCGTAATGAACGAGCGAGGGCTCATAGAGATATCTTTTCCGCCAAAAATTGAGATGTCCTACCGGCCCTATCTTTTGAAGGAGGAACTGATTCAGTTGGCCACCAATTTCGCAGGGATTAACGTTATGATCGCCGGGTTTGACCCTCAGGGCTATCATTCTGGATTCGGGAGCGGACCCTTTTACGATTCTCGGATCAAATTCTTTGGCTACAACCTGAAAAAGCTCAGGGAAATCACAGCTAATGTGGAAAAATCACTGCGGCGAAATCCCCGCATCAAAGAGATCAAAATTGTCTCGAGCCGTTGGGGATGGTGGTCAACCGATTCCTTTGAATATGTGCTGAAGCTTGATAAAGAAGCTCTGAGAAGATATGACATCGATCCCATCTATCTCTACTACCAAATCTACACCCAGATAAGCGGACGCAGCGGCATGGGCAGGATTGAGATCAAAATGGCCGGCAAGGAACAGGAATTCTCTATCAAATCCCCAAAAGCCGAGCGCCTGGACTTGGAAGAGCTCCAGGATGTGCTGATACAGACCATTAAAGGGGAGTATCTGAGGCTTGGTGAAGTGGCCGCCCTGTCCGAGAAGGCGATAGCCGGTTCCATCGACCGGGAGGACCAGCAGTTTCAGCAGACCGTCATGTGGGAATTTCGTGGCCCGGGCAAAGCAGCTCAAATGTACCGTGAGGGCGTGTTTACCAAACTGCAACTGCCTCCGGGTTTTTCTGCCACTATGGAAGAGGAATGGTATCTTACCGAAGAGGAAAAAGGGCAGATCAAGTTTGCCATTTTGTTTTCTCTGATTGTTATCTTTATGATTCTAGCCTCTTTGTACGAATCCATCATCCAGCCTTTTTTTATCCTTCTGGCTGTTCCTCTGGCCCTGATCGGAGTTTTTGTCGCTTTTGTCATCGCCGATTTTTCCTTTGATTCTTCGGCATACATAGGGGTGATCCTGCTGGGCGGCATTGTGGTCAATAATTCGATCCTGTTGGTGGATCACATGAATATGAAAAGGCGCTTGGGACTGTCTCCTCTTGAAGCTGTCATCCAAGGAGCACGCGAAAGAATACGGCCGATCTTCTTGACGACAGGGACAACTGTCCTGGGGATGCTTCCGCTGGTCATGATCCAGCTCGAAGCCGGCAAAAAACGGCTCTGGGCATCTTTAGCCTTATCTGCAGTCGGTGGACTCATCAGCTCGACCATATTCATCCTGATTGCTATTCCCATTTTCTATTTCTACGGGGAAGGGATCCGCCGTTGGGCTCTCCAGAGAGTCACTGAACTTAAAAAAGCTTGGGCTAAATTCTAAGTTCCGGAAGTGGAATGCCAGTTCTAAAGCGAGGCCTATTCCTGCCCAAATCTATTAAGCATGGGCAGTATTGAAGCCAGCCAAAGAGAGTCCATATTTCTTTGAGCTTCATTGTGGCAGGTCGTGGGATCTTTAGCTCGCCTAGATTGAGGCTCGCGAAGGCCACCTCGCTGAAAACAGATATTGACTAGCTTCGCTTCATTACCCATTTTCCTTTGCGTTGACATCGGTATTTGGTGTACAATCTTTGCCTTTGGAGGCAATCATGACGACTTTTACCGCATCCGAAATAAAAACAAAAATCAGAGAATTTCCCCGGGCGAACCTGATTCATCTGCCCACGCCTTTTCAGCGAATGGAAAACCTGGAGAAAGATCTGGGAGGCTTGGAACTCTACTTCAAACGGGATGATTTAACCGGGCTTGCCTTCGGGGGAAATAAGTCGCGCAAGCTAGAGTTTATCATATCAGACGTACAGGCGAAGGGTGCGGATGTGATCATCACCTGGGCGAGTGTCCAGTCCAACTGGTGCCTTCAGACAGCGGCGGCAGCCAGGAAGTTCGGCATCACACCGATTTTAATCCTGTTCAAAACGTATGAGCTGCCGGATGAATTTGACGGCAACCTTCTTCTCGATTATATCTTGAACGCGGATATCAGAATCAGAGAAGCGGAGTACGGGAGAGTCGTAGACCGGGCAGATGTGGATGAAGTGTTGGAAGAAGTGGTCATGGAAGTCAAAGAATGGGGGCATACGCCCTATGTGGCTCCTATCGGGGGTTCTCTTGTCGGCGGATCCATGGACAAACCTCTGGGGGCGATCGGATATGTGAATGCCTATGCTGAGATGATGGAACAGGTGGAAGAACGCGGTTTCCTTCCTGATTTCGTCGTGCATGCTACGGGATCGGGAGGGACACAGGCCGGGCTCGTTTTTGGAGCCAAATCCATGAGCCCGAAAACTAAAGTGCTGGGCGTTAGCGTGTCTGAAGAGAAAGAGACCTTCAGCAAAGATGTGCTTTCTATAGCCAAGGATACGGAGAAGGCCTTTGACATCGATCTGTCGATCAATGAGGACGATGTCATTGTCTTTGATGAGTATCTGGAAGAGGGATATGGTGTTGTCACGGAGAGTGTCTCGGAGGTTATCCGGATTGCAGCCATGAAGGAGGGAGTTTTTCTCGACCCTGTTTACACGGGGAAAGCCATGGTTGCTCTTGTTGACCTGGTGAAAAAGGGCTATATCCCCAATGATGCTAAGGTTGTTTTCTTTCATACCGGAGGAACAGCCGCACTTTTTCCAAACAAGACTAAACTCACTTCGTTTCTCAAGCCCTAGCGTTTCGAAAATCCAATTGGGCGATTTGGAGATGAACTCATGTGTGCACGATTGAAATGGCCTGAATTTAAGGATGTGCTTGAGGCACGGCGAATTATCGCAAATTACCTCCCAAGGACGCCGCTTTACTCATATCCGCTCTTGAATCAACTTTTAGATGCGCGGATTTTTATCAAGCACGAGAATTATCTTCCCACTGGTGCCTTTAAAGTCAGGGGTGGGATCAATTTGATCTCCCATATGAACAGAGATCAGAGAGAGAAGGGAGTCGTTACTGCATCAACCGGTAATCATGCGCTGTCGATTGCCTATGCCTCCAGTTTGTTTGGCGTTCCAGCCACGATTGTGATGCCTGAAAAATCCAACCCGAGCAAAGTCAAAGCTGTGAAAAGCATCGGGGCGAATGTTGTTTTTTTCGGTAGGATTTTTGATGAATCACGCGAATATGCGGAGAAGATCGCAGGCGAGAAGGGAGCGCGTTTCATCCATCCTGCCAATGAACCCCAGCTGATTTCTGGGGTCGCTACCTATGCCTTGGAGATATTTGAGGATATGCCAGGTTTGGACACGATTGTTGTTCCTGTGGGCGGGGGGAGTGGAGCGTCTGGTTGCTGTCTGGTCAAAGAGGCCTTGAGTCCGGGGGTTGAGGTCATCGCCGTTCAAGCCCAAAAGGCTCCGGCGGCCTATCTTTCCTGGAAAAACAAAAAGATTGTCCAGGACAAAATGGAGACCGTAGCCGAAGGATTGGCCACACAAGTCGGATTTGAGCTAACTCAGGAAATTCTGCAAAAATATCTGACTGATTTTGTCCTCGTCTCTGATGAGGAAATGGAGAAGGCCATCCTGCTGGTGCTGGAATTAGTGAGAAACCTGGTCGAAGATGCCGGCGCGTCGCCTCTGGCGGCAGCCCTTAAAATCAAAGAGAAAATCGCGGGGAAAAAAGTGGCCTTGATCATTACAGGCGGGAATATTTCCATCCCCCGCCTCAGGAATATCCTCGGGATCAAACCTATATAACTCTTACAAATCTGAGCTTCTTCTTAGCCATCATCAATTTTGCTTTTGAATTGTAAAAATGATAAAGGTCTGACCCCGATGGCACTACTTTCGTGTGGTTTTGAGGTACCTGAAGAATTCACTGTCGGTTGAGAGCAGAAGCCACGTATCCTTATCCATCGTTGTCCGGTATGTCTCCAGAGTCTTCATGAACTGGTAGAATTCCGGGTCCAGATTGTAGGCTTCGGCATATATTCGTACGGCCTCGGCGTCCGCTTTTCCTTTGATCTCTTGAGCTTTCCGGTAAGCTTCGGATGTGATTCTTTTCAATTCTTTTTCTTTTTGTCCTCGAATCTCAGCGCTGTTTCCGTCACCTTCGGACCGATATTTAGCCGCGATCCGCTGTCTTTCGGCGATCATCCGGTCAAAGACTTTCTGCTGGACTTCCTCGACGTAATTGACTCGCTTGATCCGGACATCAATCAACTCCACGCCGAATTCAGGAGTTATTTTTGAGGAGTTTTCAAGTATAATCTCAGCAATTTTTTGCCGGCCTGTTTCAATCTGCTGGATGGCCTCTCTTGCTTCGAGAATTTCCACTTCTTCAGTCATTTCGAACTCTCTGTTCGAGGAGCGGACGATTTCGATCAAAATAAAATTGGCGACGGCGTTTCGCGTCTCACCGTCGATAATGTCATCCAGCCTGGATTGGGCCCCGCGTTCATCGCGGACTCTCTGAAAAAAGACCAGGGGATCGCTGACTCTCCATCGGGCATAGGTGTCGACCCAGATGTATTTTTTATCCTTGGTGGGAATTTGATTGGCATCGCCATCCCATTCCAGCCATCTCTTTTCGAAATAATTTGTTTTTTGAATAAAGGGAACTTTGACGTGCATTCCGGGTTTTGTTATGGCCCCTCCGATCGGCTCACCGAACTGAGTGATGATTACCTGATTGGTTTCGGAAACGACATAGAGGGCATCGAGGAAAATGATGATCACAAAAAAAACGATAGCCGCCAGGATTATATTTCGCGTCTGCTTACTCATCTTTAGACTCCTTCCCGAGGTTCAGGAGGGGCAGGATATTTCTCTGTTTTTCATCAAAAATGATCTTCCTGTCGATCTTGGTCATGATGTCGTTTAGGGCTTCAAGATAGAGCCGCTTACGAGTCACCAAAGGAGCTCGAGAATATTCCCGATAAATCGCCTTGAATCGATTGGCATCACCTTCTGAGTTGTTCACACGCTGCGTGGCATATCCTTCGGCTGCCCGGATCATCTGTTCCGCTTCTCCCTGTGCCTTGGGGATTTCCTGGTTGTATTCGGACCAGGCTTCATTGATCTTTCGTTCTTTTTCCTGGAGAGATTCGTTCACTTCGTTGAACGAGGGTTTCACGGGATCGGGGGGATTCACATCCTGGAAGATGAGCTGGTTGACTTCGATCCCGATTTCGTAGAGATCGCACAGCTGTTGAAGCTCCTCTTTAGCTTCCATGGCTATCCTGGCTCTGCCTACAGTGATGACTTCATCCACTGAATTGTCTCCCACAACCCTTCGGATTACGGCTTCGTTCATATAACGGAATGTACTATCCACGTCTCTAATCTTAAACAGAAAGTTGTAGGGATTCTTGATCTTGTACTGGACGATCCATTCGCAGACAACCACGTTCAGATCTCCTGTCAACATGATGGCTTCTCTCACCGCTTCGGGCGTAGTCCTGTATTCGGTGCGAATTCCCGCTCGTGCCGTTCTGAAGCCAAACTCCATTTTGAGCTGTCTCTGGACGGGAACTTTGGTCAATTTCTCGATTTGCAGGGGCAGCTTGAGATGAAGCCCGGGTCCTGATGTTCGAACAAACTTTCCGAACCGCAGGATAACTCCCATCTCCTCTGGGCTGATCTGGTAGAAAGAGCCCACCAGGAGTATGAGTAGCACCACGGCCGCAATGATGATTTTGATGATCCCTGTGTTGATTTTGGGGAGTTTTATCTCCATCTGAGGAAAATCATTGCTCATTCTGACCTCCTTCTCTAAATTGAATTTGCCTTTAGAACAGGTGAGCCTTCATAGTAACACAGTTATGGTCTAATAAAAAGGACTCGTTATCCACACCTAATTTTACGTGCGATGTTTAGCTTCAATCACGAGGAATACTAGTTGTATAGCCTTTTTATTCTAATCCTGGGTTCCAGCAGATTCTTAAACATGCAGTGTCTTTAGGTATGACGGGAAGCCAGATAACTCAACCCAGGGACTCAACCACACTTTCCTCAAGTTTTGCGAGTGTCGAATGGTGGAGATTCATCTCTCGGGTGTCAAGAATTTTTAGACTTTTCAGTCCTGTCCCTGTAATGACGAGCACAATTTGATCTCTGGGGTGAAAATGCCTGCTTTTGGCCAGCTTAAAAAATGCTGCCAGCACTGTGGCCGAAGCGGGGAGGCAAAAAAGACCTTCTTCCTGCGCCAACCGTCGCTGGGCCTCGAGAATTTCTTCGTCGGAAACGTCTATCATGAGACCGTCATGTTCTCTCATCAGCTTGAGCAGTAGATTCCCTCCGGGGGGATCGGGATTGGAAATGGCTTGAGCTATGGTCCGGGCTTTTTCGATTCGTTGCACTCTCCTCTTGCCGCTGGCTGAGGCGGCCACGATCGGGGCACAGCCTTTGGCCTGCACTCCAATAAATTGGGGTATCCGGCTGATAAACCCATCCTGCTTCAGCTCGAGAAAAGCACGCATGAGACCGATGAGATGCCCTCCGGAACTGACCGGTGCGAGAATGGATTGAGGGGGATTCGATGACAAGTGCACAAATATCTCGAGACCGAGTGTTTTATATCCTTCAATCCTAAAGGGATCCACAGAATTCATGAAATAGATGTTATGTCTCCTTCCTAACCGGTAGCTTTGAGCCGTCAGTGCTCCATAATCTCCCTCAACTTTGATAATTATCGGTCCGTAGATGCCTGTTGACAACAGTTTCTCATCTGTGATGTCTTCCTTGACCAGGACGAAGGATTTCAGGCCGGCTTTGGCTCCATAGGCCGCTGTTGAGGATGCCATATTACCAGTGGAGACCGTACCGATAGCTTTGATGTTTAAAGACCTGGCTTTCTGGATAGCGACAGCTGTACCCCTGTCTTTGAAACTTCCTGTCGGGTTGTGCCCTTCGTTCTTCACATACAGAAATGGATAGCCCGAGTTTTTTCCGATGCGGTTAAGGCTTAGGAGAGGCGTGTTCCCTTCACCCAGGGTCAAAGCGGGATCAATTTCAGCAAGTGGGAGAAAATCCAGGAATTTTTCCATGGGATTAGATTTTTCATGAAAAATCACCTTCTTTTTTGATGGGTATTGGTAAAGCAAAGGATCATGGCATTTGGAGCAATACGTATGGAACACATCCATCGGTGTCATGGTTTTGCAGAAGAGACATTCAAGCTTTTCCATGTGTGAACTCTCCCTGTGTCTATCATCTTATGCTGTAGATCATAATACAGATCCCTTGAAAAGCGAAGCCCTCATGTCGCTTGCCACTGGCCAGAGATTATTCTAAGATAGATTCTGATTGAATAATGAATAAAAAATGGTTTGTCACTATCGTTTCAATGGTCATCGCGGTGATTGCTGCGGGTGTTCTCTATATGCGGCTTCAGCCCACAAGCTTTTCCGGGCTCAAAGGACATAAACAATTCAATTATGTGCTCATCACAGTCGATACTCTCAGAGCTGATCGAATAGGTTGTTACGGCTATGCAGACATTGAGACACCTTATATGGATCTGTTCGCTCGCCGAGGTGTCAAATTTGACAGGTGTATCGCTCAAACGCCGCTGACTCTGCCCTCTCACACATCTCTCCTCACCGGAACATTCCCGACCTTCCACGGCGTTAGAGACAACGGTGGATTTCTGGTTCCTCAAGAGCTCGTCACACTGGCCGAGTTGTTTAAAGCCAGAGATTACAGAACATCGGCCTTTGTGGCCGCCTATGTTCTCGATTCCAAATGGGGAATAGACCAGGGATTTGACTACTATTTCGACAAGTTCGATTTGAGCAAGTACAAAACCATCTCCCTGGGCAATGTTCAGCGGCGAGGGGATGAGGTTATTGACGAAGCTTTGGATTGGCTTGACAAAACCGAGCAAGAGAATTTCTTCACCTGGATCCATCTCTACGATCCCCATACTCCCTATGATCCGCCCTCTCCCTTCAATGAAAAATATCCTGGCAGGCCTTATCTCGGGGAAATTGCTTACACCGATTCCCAGTTGGGGCGGCTGTGGGATTTTCTGGATAAAAAAGGACTTCTCGACGAGACCGTTCTCATCTTTGCCTCTGATCACGGGGAGAGTCTCGGGGAACATAACGAGCAGACACACGGGTTTTTTATCTATCAGGAGGGAGTGCACGTTCCACTCATTTTTGTTACGCCTTTCGAGAAACTGCAAGGATTGAGCCGCCAGAACGTCGTCTCTTTGGTGGATATCATGCCCACTGTCCTCGAAATGGAAGGGATCTCAATTCCTGATCAGGTTCAAGGGCAAAGCCTTCTTCCTCTCATTGCGAATGGAAATGTGAAGAAAGGAAATTTTGCCTACGCCGAGACTTTCTATCCGCGCTTTCATTATGGCTGGAGCGAGCTGACCTCCATTCAGGAGGACAAATACAAGCTAATCATGGCTCCCGAGTTGGAGCTCTATGATCTCTCAAGCGATCCCCAGGAACGAAAGAATCTTGCCTCTCTCGAGCCGGAAACAACCCGAAGACTCCTGAGGGTTGCTGAACAATTTCAAGAAGAGTCGAGCAAAGGATCGTTTGAGATAGACTACCGCCAGATGGATGAGGAAGCGCGTCAAAAATTATCCGCCCTCGGTTATATAGGGAATTTTTCAGATCCAGAATTTTTAGAGGGAAAGAGTTTGGACGATCCCAAAGAAAAAATCGTGGTGTTCAACCAGCTATCGAAAGCCAAGGAACTTATGCTGGATGAGCAGTATGATGATGCGGTAACACTGATCCAAGATATCCTCGATGAAGAGCCAAATATTGTCGATGCCTATTTCACTCTCGGCAATTTATTTTTAAAAAGACATGAATTTTCCAGTGCTTTAGACACATTCAAGAAGGTGCTGGCAATTAAACCGGGTGATGTCTTTATCATCAACAGTATTGCCAATGCCCACATCGGGCTGGGAGAGATCGATGAAGCGGAACGGTTCTTGTTGAGTCTAATCGACACCATTCCTCCTGACTCTCAGATGTATCTCTTTTTGGGAAACATCAAGAATCTCAAAGGAGAGTATGAGGAGGCCAAAGGGTATTATAAGGAGTGCATCAAGCACAATCCGTCCTCCGCATCGGCCTACAGCGCCTTTGGCGGAATCCTTGTTGTTCAGGGTCATCTGGATGAGGCTGAACCCTATCTGCAGAAAGCCCTGGAAAGCAATCCTAAATTGCGAAGGCTTCACTATAACTTTGCCCTTCTCTACGAGGGGCGGGGAGATTTCGTGCGGGCTTCGGAAGAATACAGACAGGAAATTGAAAACAACCCTGAGGATTTCAAGTCCAGTTTCAACCTCGCCCGCATTCACAGGCAGTCAGGAGATGTTATCGAAGAGGAAAAATACCTGAAAAAGACCATGGAGATAAATCCTGATTTTCCACTGAGCTATTTTTATCTCGCGAGAATATACTTGAATAGAGGAGATCGGTACGAAGAAGCCATAACTCTCACGCAAAAGGGAATCGATTTAAAACCGGATAAGAAGGATCTCCCTCTCGGTTATTTTCTTCTTGCCGATCTCTACAACCGGCTTGGAAATCAGGCCAAAGCCTCCGAGAACCTCAGAAAGGGCGAAGCGCTTGTTCAGAAGACCGATCGATAACCACACACCGAAAATCATGGCCCCTGCTGTGAATGAAGGTTATAGATCTCAACCTGTGGTGGAAGCCGTTGTTTGATCAAGACCTGGATCACTACTTTATGCGACAGGCTTTGTATGAATCACAGGTTGCGGCATCGGAGGGAGAAGTGCCTGTAGGCGCTGTTCTGGTTCATGAAAACAAAATTGTAAGTCGGGCTCACAACCGGGTCATCGCCCAGAATGATCCTACAGCTCATGCCGAGATTTTAGCCCTGAAGGAAGCCTGCAGGATAACAAAAAATTATAGGCTGCCCGGTTCTGTGCTGTATGTCACGCTTGAACCTTGCGCCATGTGTCTCGGAGCCATCGTTCAAGCCAGAATCAGCCAAATAGTCTTTGGCGCGCATGACCCCAAAGGAGGAGCTGTCGAGTCCATCATGAAGTTTCCCTTTGAGATGACAAATCATCGAGTTTCCGTTCGGAGCGGCATCTTGTCCGAGGAGTGCAGCCAAATTTTAAAAGATTTTTTTATGAAGAGGCGATAAACTATACAGAAAGGAGAGGTGGCCGAGTGGTTTAAGGCGGCGGTCTCGAAAACCGCTGTCCTGTGAATTCAGGACCGTGGGTTCGAATCCCACCCTCTCCGCCATTTAAAAATTTGGAGCGGGTGACTATCTTGTTGAACAGAAATTATGGTTGACAAAAACAAGGCCCAAAAGAATTGCAGAACTACACGGTATCAGGGGCGACGATTCACTTCACACCCCATGCTCCGCTGCCTGCATCACTCTTGAAGAGGATTTCGCAGGTCAGGGGGAGTGAGTTGAGAAAAAGATGACTATCGTGAAGTTGGTCAAATTCCTGGGTCCGGCCATGTACCCTGAATTTGGGCTCTCTTGTTTTTATTTTTCTAATTTCAAACCCTGACGGCTGTTTGGATTAAGACGATACGCGGAGCGTTGCGGTCGCCTTAAGGAAGAGGTCGATTTCCTCTGGCGTGTTGTAATGGGCGGCGGAGAGACGAACGGCATCGGGCCATCCGAGGGCATCCAGAGGAACCGTAGAATAGGCATCCTTTATTCTCGCCGCAAGCCTTATGCCGTGTTCCTTGTTGTATCGTCCGATAGCCGTCGAGGAATCCATTCCTGACAGGCGAAACAAGAAGATGCACAGCCGGTTTTCGATATCTTTGGGCATGCCGCAGACCGAGACATGATCGCAATCCCAAAGCCCCGGGATCTTCTCTGTCCCTTTCATGGCGCGGTGGAGAAGTGCCTTCATGTGGTCGTGAATGGCGTCTTTGGCGGCCACGATCTGTGTCCGTCTATCTGAAGACTCTGTGAAATGTGCGCCTAGCCAGCAGAGGTAATCGACTGTGGCCGACCAACTGGCATACATCATATGGGCTGGAGACCCTAAAACCCAATTCGTTTCGGGTTTTCCAAGGAGTCTCTCGTGAGGCAGCTTGGCCAGCCTTTCCGAGATATGCGCAAATCCGATCCCCTTGACGCAGTAGGCTTTATAGGGACCGAAGGCATAAGCATCAGCCTGGTACTCTTCAACGTCGATTTCGGCGTGGGGTGCGTACTGGACCGCGTCGACGAGGACATAAAGATCCGACCTTATTTTTCTGGCCTCCTGGATTATGGTCCTGACGTCGTTTATAGCTCCGGTTTGGTTGGAGCCTTGCTGGAAAGCGAGAATACAAGTGTCCTTATCGATCAGTTCGAGGATGGAATCCTGGGGAACCCTACTCGTTTCCTTCGATAGACGGGCCATTCGCAACTCCAGGCCGGTTTTTTCCGCAAAATACTGCGTTGAACTCAAAACGGCGGGATGCTCGAGTTCTGTGGTCACGATATTATTTCCGGGGAAGTGGGCGGTAACGGCGTCCAAGGCCCTGAACATGGCGTGGGTGGCACTGTGGGCGGGCATGATATGACCCGATTTTGCCCCCAAAAAAAGCCTGACATCTTCAGTGCCTTTGTCAACCGCGTTAACGACGAATTCGGAGGCGGGGTTAAACCTGTAAAGCTCATCCGGAAGTGCTGCCTCCCTGGCGATTGTGTCGACGACTGACTTGAGCCTCAATGAACCGCCAGATGCCTCCAAGTAGGTGCGTTGTCCTGTGTATGGATCCCAATCAGGATACATGAAGAGATTTCGAATCTCTTTGAGTAATTCCGGGGTGAAGAGGCCGTTTTCCAGTGCGTGGTTCATATTTTTTCTCCTCAAAACTGCGTTTTCTCAATATTCCATAAAAAATACAGTTAAAACATTTTTTTGCCTCTGTCAAGTTAAATCCCGGAAGAACTTTTCATTTGTAACCTTAAATTACCTAAAAACACTACATGTTTTCATCATTTTAGCTAAAATAGTTATATATTTCTTTACAAGACTGTGTCGAAGTTGATAATATTTCAATATGACGTTTATAACAAGGAGCAGCCAAATATGAATAACATGCTGGATGGTATCGAAGACGTGCTCCTCATGGGGCCCGGCCCTTCGTGCATTCATGACTCGGTCTATGCAGCTCTCAGTCGAAAAACTCTGGGCCATATGGATTCTTATTTCATCGCCATCATGGATGAGGTGAAAAAGCTCTTGCAAAAAGTCATGCAGACACAGAATAAAATGACAATTCCCATTTCAGGTACCGGGTCAGCGGGAATGGAAACATGCTTTGTGAACCTCATCGAAAAAGAAGATCCGGTTCTCATCCTGATTAACGGCGTTTTCGGCAAGCGTATGCTGGACGTCGCCAGTCGTCTCGGCGCCCGAGCGGATTTTCTGGAGTTCGAGTGGGGAACTCCCGTCATTCCCGATAAGGTTGAAAGGAAACTGAAGACCGCAGACTATAAAATTGTTGCTGTCGTACATGCCGAGACATCGACGGGTGTGCGAAACCCGGTCGAGGAAATCGGGCAATTGCTCAAGGATAAAGATACGCTCTATCTTGTCGATACAGTCACAAGCCTGGGAGGAATGAATGTGGCGGTCGATGAGTGGGGAGTGGATGCCCTTTACAGCGGCACACAGAAATGCCTCTCCTGTCCACCAGGGCTGGCGCCTGTCTCCTTTTCCGATAGAGCCGTCAAGGCCATTTTAGGCCGGGAGAGAAAAGTTCCCAACTGGTACCTCGATATCAGCATGCTGACCCAATACTGGGGCGGAAAATCCCGGGTCTATCATCACACGGCGCCCATCAATATGATCTATGCGCTGTATCAAGCACTGCTTCTGGTTGTGGAGGAAGGATTAGAGCCTGTTTATAAGCGGCATCTGGACAACCACTTGCTGTTAGTTCAAGGGCTGAAAAATTTGGGCCTGGAAATGCTGGTTTCTCCCGATTACAGGCTTCCCATGCTGAATTCAGTGCGCATCCCGGACGGAGCCGATGATGCTGAAGTGCGTAACCGGCTGAGGACCGATTACAGAATTGAGATCGGAGCCGGGCTTGGACCCCTGGCCGGAAAGATATGGCGGATTGGCTTGATGGGGCATACGGCTAGATCCGAGAATGTCGATCGAGTTTTGAGCGCATTAAAGGAAATTTTGGACAAATAGCTTTTGAATTTCTCCAGATAATTCACGATAATTATCAAGATCTGACTAAACTGTGAAGTATGAATAATTCAGGAAGGGAGGAAGAAAATGGCTGCAGGATATACAGGCAAAATTCTCCGGATTCATCTCGACGATCTATCTTACTCTGTCGAAGAAAAAGGCGATTATTTTTACCGGACCTTCATGGGGGGAAGCGCAATGGCGTCCTATTTTCTGCTGACGGAGATAGAAAAGGGGACCGATCCGCTTAGCCCTGAAAATGCCTTGGTGTTGACAACTTCGATCCTTACAGGCGCTCCTTTACCCGGGGCAAACCGATTCACCATAGCTGCCAAGTCCCCGCTCAGCGAGGGATTCGGCGAGGCGGAGGCCGGAGGTTTCTTTTCTGTGGAGTTGAAAAAGGCTGGATTCGATGCCGTGGTCATAAAGGGAAAAGCTCCTCATCCCGTTTATCTTTGGATTTCAGACGGCAGGTTGGAGTTCAGGGATGCCGCGCATCTCTGGGGTCGCGATTCCGGCCATGCCCAAAATACCATCCGTGAAGAATTGGCGGATAAGAAAATCCAGACAATCGCCATCGGCCAGGGCGGTGAAAATCTGGTGCGGTATGCCTGCGTTGTCCAAGATCTCCGCCATACAGCCGGCAGGTCTGGCATGGGTGCTGTCATGGGCTCGAAGAATATCAAGGCCATTGCAGCCAGGGGCAAGCTCGGTCTGGAAGTGCATGACAGGGACAAGATGAAGGAATTGAATTCTTATTTCGTTAAAAACCGAAAAGACCACCCTGTCTGTGAGATCTTAACGTATGGGGGGACTCTGGCCTGGGATATGGAGGATATGGATGCCGACGGCGTTCTGCCCACTTACAACTTTCACGGTGGCTCCTTTGACAAGGTCGAAGATGTGACTTTCGAGAAATTGAAGGATACGGTCTTTTCCGGTCAATACACCTGTTATGCCTGTCCGGTCCGTTGCAAGCCAATCTGTGAGGGAGGGAAGTATGATATCGATCCCGCCTTCGGGGGACCCCAGTATGAAACATCGGGGGCGTTTGGCCCCAATATGCGCATCGATGATATCGAAGTGATTGCCAAGGCCCATGAACTCTGTAACAAATACACGATCGATTCCATCGATACGGGCATGACCATCTCCTTTGCCATGGAGTGTTTCGAAAAAGGGCTCATCACCGAAGAGGACACTGACGGAATCGATTTGCAGTTCGGAAACGGAGATGCGGCTCTAAAAATGATCGAAAAGATCGCTTTGCGGGATGGCTTCGGAGATCTTCTGGCTGAAGGGAGCTACCGGGCTGCTCAAGAAATCGGCAAGGATGCCATCCGCTACGCATGCGTGGTCAAGAAGCAGAGTTTTGCCATGCATGAGCCTCGCGGGAAAAACAATATCGGCTTTGCTTTTGCCTTATCTCCCACGGGAGCTGACCATATCGAAGCTGCCCATGACATGCCCTTCCAAGAGGGCAAATGGGCGGTGCCGGATCTCTATCCCATTGGGATACTCAAAGGGGTTCCCGCCAGAGATCTCAGTCCATACAAAGTCCGCTGGTTTGTAATGAATCAACACATCTACAGTGTGTTGAACTCCCTTTGCCTCTGTTTCTTTACCGCCGGGCCGGCACGCCTTTACCGCTTGAACCACATGGTGGATATGGTCAATGCCGCCACAGGATGGGAAACCAGTTTGTATGAACTGATGATGCTGGGAGAAAGAACCACGACACTCGCCCGGGTGTTTAACGCGCGAGAGGGTTTTGATCGAAAGGATGATATGCTGCCTGATCGACTTTTCGAGCCTTTGGAGACTGGCCCGTTAACCGGAGTGAAATTGGATAAAAAAGAGTTCTCGAAAGCCCTGGATTTTTACTATGAAATGATGGGGTGGGATGTTAAAACAGGAGTTCCCAGAGAAGCCAAGCTCTACCATCTCAATATTGCTGATTTATCGCAGTTTTGATTAGCTTTTTACTTTTTTACCGCTGAATTTAAGAACCTCTGGTTTGTAGATCCGGAGCGCTCAAGTCTATCCCCCTTCCAAATTCGCAATGGCTGGATAAACCGAATATTCTAAGTGAATGAAAGAATTTACACGATTTTATCGTTATTGTGAAAATATATGTTTTAATTATCTCTGAAGGTTGTAATATTGTATTAATTACGGCAAAATGGTTAAAAGACCATTGCCTGAACAAAGGAGGACTATTATGCGATTGAAAAAGATTTTTCTTGTTTTAATTGGCACATTCCTTCTTGTTGATGGGATGAGTGTTCTGGCACAGGAGGCCAAATCACGTTTTGAATTATTGAACCTTATAAGGAAAGATAAATTCGATAAGATCCTGCCCGGTGCCATGCGAGACAACAATGTGGATATGTGGATTCATGTCATCAGGCGGGGTGATCCGGATGCCTTTGCTCTGGATTTCGGGGTAACGATGGGCCATATCATTTTTACCGACAGAGGAGGGGATAGGATCGAGCGGGCCATTTTTGGCGTCAGTTTCGCCCCCATTGCAGACAGGTCAGTGTACGACATCGTGGGTTCTGAAGAGGATATCACGGGACATGTGTCAGAACGCGACCCCAAACGCATTGCCGTCAACATGTCCGAGTCGCTCACCCATGCCGACGGGCTTTCCCATACCGGGTATGAAAAACTCGTTGAGCGATTGGGTGATACTTATGCCAAAAGGCTGGTCTCTGCAGATAATGTCATAACCGATTTTAGGGTGCGGCGAGTGCAGACAGAGATCATTGTCTTTGCCAAGGCCTGTGATATTCAGAGGCGGATTATGGAGTCTGCTTTAAGCAGTATTAAACCAAGGGTGACCACGCGAGAAGATCTCGGATGGTGGGCCAACGACCAACTCCTTGCCCAGGGAATCGAGCCCTCGTATTTTGGTCTTGATTTGCCAGGGATTCAACATTCCGAGGTGTCCGATCGTGCAGAGACGCGAAGGCCGGATTATATTTTTCAACGCGGCGACCTGATCTCGTGGGATTGGGGGATCCGGTACCTCAATTTCGGCACCGATTATAAACGCAAAGCCTACATTCTTCGAGAGGGGGAAACGACTCTACCTGCCAGTATCCAAAAGGCCTGGGACAGGGGAATTAAAGCCCGGGAGATCATTCGAAAAACATTTACTCCAGGCCGCACGGCCGGGGAAACACTTAATGCGGTTGTAGCCGCTCTGGAGAAAGCCGGATTTATCTACACGCCGTTCACCGATACGGATAAGGATGATGAGATTATCCAATCCATGAACGATTCCGACAAATCCGGCTTTTCCATCGACTGCCACTGCGTGGGCAATACCGGGAACAGTGAAATTGCTGTGGGCCCCTCCATGGCTCCTTTTCGTCCGCAGCGTGCGCACCTTATTGTCCAGCCCAACAATCTCATAGCTTTTGAATTCATTGTTCACACCTGGATTCCTGAATGGAAAGAGAGATTGGCTATCAATTTTGAGGACAATGCCGTCGTTACACCCAATGGAGTCGAAGCTTTATACCCCAGAAACGAAAAAATGATACTCGTCAAATAGTTCGGGTCACGAGCTGATTTATAAAGACTCATCCTCATACTCCTTTCCGTCCTGCAGAGAAAGGCGGGTGGGCGGCGGAAAATACAACCGAAAGACTACTTTATTTTATCGGCAAGCGATGAAAGGGAAGAACGAAGCGTGAAAGGATCTTCTCCGTTGTCCATCAACAGGCGGACGCTTAAAGTTTGAAAAAGCTTCTTTTGAATTCTGTGGATTTCGGTGGCTGCCGGATCCGGCTTTCGTCGATGTGTTTCATCCAGAGTCACAAAACGGTTGACGATATCCTGGAGAGAAATCGCATTTCCGTTTTCTTTCAGCCAAACCCATGCGGCATGGAGTGCTGCACCCAAAGCAGCCCCCTCTCCTTCCGCAGGAACAGTTTCCACTTCGAAGATATCCGCTATGGTTTGACACCATGCCTCTGATCGGGATAAACCTCCGGTGAGCCGGATCTCCGCCGCTTTCACCGGCATGCGGCGGAATCCTTCATAGAGGTTGAGTATGTGACCTTCGAGAACGGCCCGTGCTAAGTTTTCCTTCGTTAATTCTTCCAGGCCGAAGCCAAAATAGACCGGGGTTGCCAGGGGGAGGTCAGGGGTTCGTTCCCCCATGTACCAGGGAATTAAGAGCTTTCCTGAGTTCCCGGGCTTTGTTGTCTTTATGAGCGTGTTGAACTCCTTATGGGTCATACCGAACTGCCTCAACAACTGATTGTAGCCATTGGCCAGATTTGACACACAGAGGAGAGAAAGATATTGTCCCGTGCTGTCGCAATAGGTGGCAATCTCACCCGTCGAATCGATGAAAGGCTCGGTCATGATGGAGCAGGCCGTGCCGCTGGTACCAAGGCTGACAGTGACCATACCAGGCCGGACGTTTCCCGTGCCTACAGCGCCATACATATTGTCACCAGATCCAGCATCGATCTTGCATTCAGAAATAAAGCCGTATTTATCGGCCAATTCCCGAGAAATGAACCCGATGCTCTGGTCAGCGGGTTTTACAGCGGGGAGCTTGGATATAAGCTCTGGATTCAATGCATTGATGACAGTCTTTGACCACTGTCCCGTTTTTGGATTCCATAAGGCTGTTCCCGAGGTGTCACCCGGCTCCATGACGCGTATGCCGCCCTCTTTTCCCCCTGTTAGATACCAGTTGATGTAGTTGTGGACAATTAAAAAGGTCATAGTTTTCTGGTAGATCTCCGGCTCATGACGCAGCATATGAAGGATCTTGGCGGCTGTGTATCCTGTTCGCTGACTGTTTCCCACTTCGCGAATCATGGCCTCTTTCCCGCCAACGCGTTCGGTCAAGATCCGGCATTCCTCATGGGTGGAAAAATCATTCCAGAGTTTGCTGCGGGAACGAGTGAGGTCCCCCTCCGTGTCCAGGGCAACCAATCCGTGTTGTTGTCCGGATACAGAGATGCATAGAATTCGATCCATTGGGATCCCTGAAGATGACAGCCTGTTAAAAACGACATTGACGGCATCAATCCACATCAGAGGATCAGATTCTGAGGCTCCGTGTTCCAAGCCTTGAACTACCCCGTCCTTTGTTCCATACCGGGGCAAATCCTGGTCATAGTTTACGGAATCCACGAAAATGACATCCTCGGTATCAAAATCGATCACGAGGAGCTTACAGCTCTGAGTGGAGACATCCAATCCAGCAAAGAATTTTTTTCTCATCGTTTTGCCTATAGATTTTCGATCAAAATCTCTTCCAGTTCGCCCCTGTGTTGATCAGGACGCAGGTGACACTCAATAATCCTCTCATGCGGAAGCCGGTTGAGTCTCTCCTTCATTTTTTCCAGGGCTTTGATGTTGATTTCGACGGCTTTGCGAACGGGCATATTTTCGGGATTGATATCTATTCCGAAATACTGTCGATATCCGTACGCCCAGAGAGTATAAAACAGGGCTTCTGTTTCATGAGGGTTGACAACACCGATGTTGTTGTCTTGGTCGTAATTGCCGTCGGGCTGACTGTTCCAATGGGTATGGGCCAGCCGTTTTTCCATCATCACCATGGAGTAGGCAGCGGGCAGAATCTCGTAACTCATCTTTACGTGTCCGACCTCAGGATTAAGCCCCACCAGAGCATGCCCTTCTAGGAGGAGCTTCTTGTTCTCAGAGTTCTGAAGTTTTTGTTCAATCCTGCGGGCAGCCAAAACTCCCTCGGCTGTCGTTCGGTAGATGTTGTTGGGTGCTGGCTCGTATCCCTTGGGCTCAATGGCCACGCGGACACCGGGGACCTCATCCATGGCCTCAGCCAGAGTTGTCTCAAACAGATCCCACATGTGCATGAACGGCTTGCCGTGGAGATAGCGATACCCATCCATTCCAGGCCAGGAGATGGCCATATCCGCTCCGATTTCTCTGACGAGCTTCAGCCCTCCGATGGCGATGGTCCTTGCTTTGTCTCTCACATCAGGATCAGGATTAGACAGGCTCCCGAACTCGAACAGGGAGCTAAAGAAATGAGAAAAGGGAACCGCCACGACTCGAATTCCGGTTTCCTCTTCCAATTTTCGGTAGAGATGAGAGTTGTGTTCGTTGATTTCATCGGGATAGTGCGCCTCGATTCCTTGGACTCCCAGGTCTGCCATCTGAGCCGCCATATCGATTCTTTCCGGAATGGAAGCTTCTCTGATGAAGCGCTCGTGGAATCGTCCTCCTCCGGGTGTGAAATACCAGATGCCGACAGAAACATCAAAGTTGAATTCAGTGTTTAAGTTGGCCAGCATTTTATCGGGGGAAATCGACTGATTCTGATAACGCAGATCCATGATTTCATACGGCATGATAACCTCCGAAGTTATACAATCCACTATTTTTTTTCTCTGAATTTTCCGCTTAATAAATCTTTTAAGCCTGATTCCTTCATGGCTTTTTATCTTTATTACCGTGATAAGACTATCGGTGAAAAGTAGAACAGCACCAAGGCTAGAATCACAACAATGGCAACGGAAAGAATGACATCTTTGTAATTCCAACTGGCGCGAGATCTGGCTTTGTCCGCCGCGACGGTTGTGGCATAAGTCAAACCCTCGATTTCTTTGGAGGATGGGGGAGTTGTCAGGAGGCTGACAACGACCATTAGCGCAATGCACAGCAAGAATAGGTAGATGCTGAAGTAAAGAAAATTCAGAGAAGCAAATTTAAGTAACCAGCCTCCCAAATATTCTGCCTTGATTTCGGCAACCAGCCGGACCATCCCCAGGATGAATCCTCCCACAAGTGAGGCCATGGCTCCTTTGGCATTGATCCGTTTGAAAAACAACCCCAAAAGGAATACAGCGGCAATCGGCGGGGCAATATAGGATTGAACACTTTGGATATAGTGATAGAGCTCGCCCGAGATGAATTTCATGAAGGGAATCCAGAGAATACCAGAGACAACAACGATCCCGGTTGCCATTCGTCCTACGTAGACCAGCGTTTTTTCGGATGCACGCGGTTTAATTTTCTTATAGATGTCCATCGTGAAGAGCGTTGAGCAGGAATTGAAAACGGCGGCCAGAGAACTCATGAGTGCGGCCAACAGGCCGCCCGCAACCAATCCCCGCAGCCCTACGGGAAGAAGAGCTTTAACCATAGCCGGGAATGCCTGGTCGGATTCGTGGAGTACAAGTTGCCCGGTTTGGGTGAGAGCATAGGCAATAACCCCCGGTATGACGAAGATGAAGAAGGGGAGAAGTTTCAAATAGGCGGCAAAAATTGTGCCCCGCCTAGCTTGGGTTTCATTCCTTGCGGCCAGCGTCCTCTGGACAATGTATTGGTCCGTGCACCAGTACCACAAACCGACAATCGGCGGAGCAAGGATCATTCCCGGCCAAGGGAAATCGGGATGATCAGCCGGCAAAAAGAGGTTCAAATGGTCGAATCCTGCGATAGAGACTAGATTACTCCAACCTCCGATTTTGGTTAAACCGATCACCGTGACTGTGACCGATCCGGCGATGAGTACGATAGTTTGGAGCGTTTCGGTGTAGACGACTGCCCGGAGTCCTCCGAGAATCGTGTAAACACCGGTCAAGAGGACCACTATCAGAGCTCCAGTCCAGAAATCGATACCCATGAGAGTCCAGAAAACGACAGCTCCTGCATAGACGGTAACAGACACTTTAGTCAACACATACCCCACCAGAGATATGAGGGAAAGAAGCCAACGGGCATGGGTTGAGTAGCGCTTCTCTAAAAATTCTGGCATGGTGAAGACGCGGCTTCTCATGTAAAAGGGCACAAATACCCATCCCAAAAGCAGAACAATCCAGGAGTGAAGTTCATAGTGGCCCATCACCAAACCAGACTTAGCAGCGGTGCCGGCAAGCCCCACAACATGTTCTGATCCGATGTTAGAGGCAAATATGGAAGCCCCGATAACAAACCAGCCGACGTGTCTTCCGGCCAGAAAATAATCGGTTGTGGATTCCTGTTTTTGTTTGAGTGCCCAGACCGCTATTCCGAGAAGGATGCCAAAATATAGGCCGATAACGATCCAATCGATAAAATGAAATGAACTCATGTGTTCATCCTCTTTGCCTTACCCTGTTAACCTCCTCCGCTCATGGGGATGAAAGCAATGACATCTCCTGCCTTCAGTGTTTGGTTGGTCTCAATGAATTTTTCAGAAAACTGTTTGTTTATGAAGATTCTGGTGCTCTTCTCAAGTTTCCTCTTCCAGGGGATACGGAATTTTTCGATGATAATGGCCAGGGCTTGGCTCGGGTCTGAAGGGACTTCCATATGAAGTTCCCTCTGTCCCGAGTATCTCTGCATGATGGTGACGAATCTGACGGTTATGGTCACACTATCCACAGATTTCTTGCCTTTTGTACTATTCATGTGCTGCCTAAAAGAATACTTTTGCCCTTGAAAGAAATATCACGCAGGAGTCATTTTTCTAGCATATTGATTTTCGCGAGTCAAGAAACGGGTTTGTAACGGGCTTGTATCCGATATCGATGCGACACTTTTAATCACTCTGATAGCAGGCGTTTCATCTCATCATCATACCCGGTCATTTCCCAACGAATGAGAGACCTGGGAATCATCCCGGCCGCCAAAAATTTGTCCATGAACTGACCGAGTTCAAAGGCCGGGCCAAGTTGTTCAGCTCGATCGGTCAGAAGTTTTATGAACTGCACTTTGCCCACCACCATGCCCATGTGCCAGCCCACGAAGCGGAGAGATGTCTGCATTTCATACCGGTCATCTCCGCGCGAACGAGATGATAATCGACCTGTTGTGCGATAGCCCACTGGCTGGTATCGCACGCGGCCAAGCGCTCCTGAAAACCTTTGAGGCCTTGCCATTGTTCTTCCATAGCCGATGACGAATAATCGGGGACTCCGTTGATCATCGGAGGTTTTTGGAACTCCCGGAATTCACGAAATAGTATAACCAGATCCTCGTAGGCGTCACTGACCGCCGAATTCCGCGTGGCATTCTCTCCGGATTTACATCCGCTCAGGACAAGACAACGACAAACCGCCAAAAATATCCGACTCAATATATTTCTCATGACATTATCCTCTGTTTATATTCACTCCTCATTCGGGAGCGGGGTCGCCTCAGTCAGCCCTGACGTGTTATCAACCGTGAAAATCCAATACGGAATGACCTTCTCCTTAGGGCTTTTTTTCATATATATCTTTTTTTTGATAAATAACGCAAATATTATTTGATTATTATATTTTTTCTTTATAGATTGTAAGAATTAAGGGGATATATCTTAACATGAATGGTGGAATTGTCATTGATCTTTCTTTTTTTTGCGTGATATAGTCAATAGTAATCCAAATAAGGAGAGGACAATGAAAAAAGTAGGCGTCTTGATTCTAGTCATCATCAGCTTGTCATGTTACCTGTCAGGCATTTGGAGTACAGCTTCCTCTGAAGAAGATGATCCCGTTAGGAAAACAGTCCTGACCAACTGCACAGTGATCGACTGTACAGGCAGGGAGCCTATGTCAAACATGACCGTCATCCTCGATGGGAACATTATCGCTGAAATTCAGCCAGGATCTTTCATGAAGTCGGCCAAGGATAAAAATGTCCAGGTTTTGGACCTTGAGGATGCCTATGTCCTTCCGGGTTTTTGGAACGTCCATATGCATTTGGCCGCGCTTTTGCCCGATCCCAACCATCTACAGGAGCATGAGTCACTGCCCTCTGCGGTGATAAGGGCGGGTTTGAACGCCATGGACGGCCTGCGTTCGGGATTCACCAGCATTCGCACCGTGGGTGAGCGCGAGTATCTGGATTTGGCCTGGAGAGATGCCTTTGAGCAGGGATTTTTCATGGGCCCTCGAATCTTCGGAAGCGGGGAAACCGTGTCCATAACCGGAGGGCACCGAGGCGATGTCCCCAGCGGTGCCGACGGTGTGGCGGAGATCCGTAAAGCGGTGCGCACAAGGATTGTATACGGTGTCAACTGGATAAAAATCATGGGCGTCGAAATGCTGCAAGATGAACTTGAGACTGCGGTCGAAACCGCCCACCATAACGGGCTGCGCGTAGCCTCCCATTCCAAAGAGCCCGCGACCTATCGCTCAGTCAAAGCCGGAGTGGATTGTATCGAACACGGCTACGGATTGAAGGACGAGACCATCCGACTCATGGCCGAAAAAGGCACATTCTATGTCCCAACTATCATCTGCAACCTGAGCGATCGATACATCAAGGAGCGCGATGAACGCCTGGCTAAATTGGGCTACTCAGAGGATGAAAAAATAGCCTGGGGCCGCACTCTCGTCGCCTATGCCGACGAGAGATCCCAGGCCCATGCCGAGCACCAGAGACAGGCTCTGCAGAAGGCAGTCAGGGCTGGAGTAAAGGTGTGTATCGGTTCTGACTCCACTCCTGTCGGCGAAATCGGAATTCTGGAGATTGAGCAATTTGTGTTGTCTGGCGTTAGCGAGATGGATGCACTGGTTGCCGCTACGCGGAATTGCGCCGATCTCTGTGGGGTACTCAACGTGCTGGGAACTGTTGAAGAGGGCAAACTGGCTGACCTCGTTGTCGTCGCCGATAATCCTCTTGAGGATATTTCCAATATTCGGAAAGTCAAAATGGTCTTCAAAGATGGTGTTAAAGTTGATCCGAATCATCCCCAGGGAACGGCCAGTTATTGGGATTACTACATCACCAAAAAATACAAAAAGGGATATCTAGCCGATGCCGAAGAATCAGCCGGTTTTCAAAGAGGAAAAGTCAAAAATAAGTAAGCTGAGGGAGGAGAGCCGGTTTGGTTAATCTGGCGTAAGTTATATGTGCTTTACATAGATGTCAACTCTGCTCTGTTGCTCCGGCCGGACTATGGAGTTCAAAGAGATGTGGTATTGCCTTTGGCATTAATCTGAGACCAAGATCAAATCAGTTTTTAGATAGGAAAAAACGTTAAGTTGAATTAGTGCTTTTTAAAACCTTTGCGCAGGCATGGAATAAGTAGCCGTTTGCGAGCAGGCGGCTTACCATTAAGGAAATGGCAGCGCCGATGGCGCCGATGAAGCCAAACACCTGGATTGTGAGATAAAGAATGGTTATGATGCTGATGACTTCGATGGTAGTAGCCATGGTTACAGGAGTGGTTTTCTTGCCGTTCACCATGATACCCCTCTGGAAGGATATCAGGACGGAAAGAGCGGGCATCAAAGTCAAGATTTGGGCAGGATACCGGGCAAAGAGCGTCAGCTCCATGGAGAGACCAGATATTTTTTGAAACCAGATGACAGATAAAGGCGTGAAAGTCACGAGGGACAGGATCACAGTGACCGTCGTTCCAAGAATGATCGCATAGTTTCGCAGAATGTGAAAGTTTTGGTTCTGTACTCCCATCAAGGCTATTCCCACTTCCTGGAATGACAATCCCATGCTTCTGAATACAAAAATCAAGGAGTTCACAACAGGGAGAACCGCGAGTGACTCAATCGGCATGCGACTCTGTCCCATGAAAAAAGTCACCATGGGGTGCACTCCGAGCGCGAGAACAGATGTCAGAGCGAGAGGATAGTAAAACTTTGTGATATATCTGTAACTGAGGGGGGATTCGCCATTCTGGAGGGGTGGATCATTCAGAAGTTTATCCACAGAACCGCCAGCCATCATTCGGCTGGCCATGGCCTCAGCGGTTACGCCACATGCAAGGCCCAGGGCGCCCACTATGGCTCCTTGCAGTTCGAGAAAGAGATAGGCTATCAAGGCGACCACAATCATGGATGAAATACGAATCACTGTGCCGTACGCCACTCTTCGGGTAAGGTCGCTACGGATGAGAATACCCTGGTAAAAGCGGCGGTAACCTATGGCGGCGGGCCAGGGGATTAGAATCAAACAGGCGTGGTGCGTGAGACGCGCCACGACATTCGGCAACCCTATGAGATTCTGCGTAATGAAATAAAACACCGGCGGGATGACAAACAGGAGCATGACGAACGTGATGATGCCATTAGCGACGAAGGTGAAATTCCTTAATTTGAGGTAGGAATCCCTATCCTTCACGAGTGCTGTGGAAGCACTCATGATCATGATGATCGGTGCTTCAAGAAGGACCGCGAACGAGAAGGCTACGCCGTAAGCGGCAAGATTGTATTTGGGATCGGCCAGGCGGGCGATAACCGCCGCTAAAAACGGTCCTTCCGTGGACATCATCAGCCATGTGGCAGCCAGAGGAACCCAGAAGACAAAGATTTTTTTGTAGGTGAGGTTTTCTTCGGCAGCAATCATAGCAATCAAACGTATTGATATTCAAAGTAAGAAGCAAGACATATTAATAGAAAGCTAGTTTAATTTCAAGATGGGGAGAGGTTGGAGCTAAATTTATTAATTCAAATAGGGGGTTTTATTATAATGTTTGTGGATTTATCATGTTTTTGTTGAAATTTGTCCATTTTTTAACTAAAATCATAAACTTAGTCTTAAAATCGGTTATAGTATATGTCTAGGAGGTTATCCAAGTATAGCCTTTAGAGGATCAGGCGTGGCCATGAAATGTCGAGTGATAATTTTATTTGTTTCGCTTTGGCTATTGTTTTTCGCCTGCAATGAAGAGTCTTCTCATCCACCTGGTATAAACGGCCAAAAAAGGAAAAAAATAGTCATGAAGGTCGCCCATAACGGGACCGAAAATCATCCCTTCCAAACTGGATTTGAGCGATTCAAGGAGGTTTTAGAAGCGGAAACGGAAGGGGAGGTTGAATTGCAAATTTTTCCGAACGAACAGCTTGGATCTGAGGAAGAAACAAGCCAGATGGTTAAGCTAGGCTTGATCGCAGCCTCTGCGTCGTCCACAGCTGGAGGTTTATCCACTTCCGTTCCTGAAGCGGAGTTGTTCAATTTGCCGTTCATTTTCCGTGATCTGGACCATTGCTACAGGGTATTAGATGGCCCCATCGGCCAGTGGCTGGCCGGAATTATTGAGGAGAAACTCCATTGTGTTGTCTTGGGTTACTGGTTCTCAGGTATCAGGAATGTCTGGAATTCAAAAAGACCGATTTTGAATCCTGATGATTTGAAGGGCATAAAAATCAGGGTCATGTCCAGCCCCATTCTGATTGAAACGTTCAATACGCTTGGAGCGCAAGCCACGCCCCTGGCTTTTGGTGAGCTTTATTCTGCCCTTCAGACGGGCGTTGTCGATGGCGCGGAAACAGATCACCTGGATCTCCTTTATGAGAAATTCCACGAAGTCACCAAATATGTATCCTACACTAATCATATGTTTCTGGTCATTGCCCTCGTCTTCAGCAAAAAAATCTATGACAGACTCCCTCCTCATATTCAGAAGGCGGTTTTGAAAGCTGGCGAGGCGTCTGTGGCCAGCGAGCGAGCTGCGATGAAAACCTTAACTGAATCCGCACTCCTGGAATTGAAGAAAAAAGGCTTGAAATTCTACGAGGTGGATAAGTCAATATTTAGAAAGAAAGTTGAATCGGTTTACAGGAAGAACGCCAACAGAGTTGGCGGAATGGAGCGCATTGAACAGATCCTTGATCAGTAATACCGGATGAAAGGACATGAATCATAAAAGGGAAGAGGCTAAACCGAAAGAATTTTTAAGACAGCCCCTGGAATTGTCTTTGTGCATTATTCTTGTCGCTATAGTGGCCGTAACATTCATTCAAGTCCTCTTTCGGTATATCTTTCATCTTTCGTTGGCCTGGTCTGAGGAGCTGGCTAGGTATCTATTTCTGTGGCTTGCAGCCTTAGCCTCAGCCTATGCCTTCAAGACACGATCACATTTTGCCCTGCGGTTTCTTGTGAATCGATTCGGGATGAGGATACAGAATACAATCGGCACTCTGGTTACTTTTATTGTCGTTTTGTTTCTTGCTGTATTCCTATGGAAGGCGGTGGGCTTCACCGCCAGCATGGCTAATCAAGTGGCTCCCAGTACCCAAATGTCTATGGCTTTACCTTATTCTTCGGCCGTCGTAGGAGCAGTCTTGATGATGTTTTATGTTCTTCGCAATTGGTGGACCGACATACATAAAAAGGATGTCCAGAGTTCGGATATAGAGCAGGATAGACAATGGGAATAGTCATCGGTGTCGTCTTTTTTGCAGCCCTCCTGTTGTCTGTTCCTATCGGGATCGCCCTCGGTGTGGCCGCCCTTGCCGGCCTGATGGCCATTTCTTTTGATCCTGATTTTTTCATTTTTCTTCCGCAGAAATTTATGTCGGGCCTGGACTCCTTTTCTTTACTGGCCATTCCCTTCTTTATTCTGGCCGGTTCCATCATGTCCTACGGCGGCATTGCCAGACGTATCGTTGACTTAACTATGGTGTTTTTTGGCCGGATACGGGGAGGATTGGGCATTGTCGTCACCATTTCCACCTTCTTTTTTGGTGCCATTTGCGGCTCTGGGAGTGCCAAGACGGCGGCCATAGGGTCTGTGATGTTTCCTGAGATGAAACGGAACAAGTACCCCTCTGATTTTGCCACATCTCTTTTTGCCTCCGCCGGCGGCGCCTCGTCTCTTGTCCCTCCCTCGATTGACTTGATTATCATCGGAGTCGTTGCCAACATCTCTATTGGTGGGCTTTTTGCCGCAGGCATTCTTCCTTCGGTGGTCAATGCGCTTGCCTTGATGACGCTGGTGTATTTCATGGCTCGAAAACTGGGTCTTCCTCTTGCACCGAAAATTGTCCTGAAGGAGAAGCTTCGAATTATTCGTGATGGAATTCTTCCCATGCTGATGATCGTTATCGTTTTGGGAGGGATTTACGGAGGCATATTCACGCCCACAGAAGCCGCGGCGGTTGCTGTAATCTATGGCTTTTGTCTATCTTTTTTTATCTACAAAGAGCTCAGACTGGCGGAGCTCAAAAAGGCACTTCTACACACGGCATCGCTGTCGGGTGTGGTTTTGATTGTCCTGGGAACAGCCTCTATGCTCTCCTTTGTGATGACCTTTGACCGTATACCCCATCAAATCGCTCTGGCCATTTCGCAATATGCATCCAACTGGATCGTGTTCGTCCTTTTTGTCAACATCGTGTTCTTATTGCTGGGAATGGTGATGGATGCCCTGCCGGCGATTATTGTCTTGCTCCCCATCATCGTTCCGGTTGCGGTCTCATTTGGAATGGATCCTATTCACCTCGGCATTCTGGTTGAAGCCAATGTCGGGTTGGGGATGATAACCCCTCCTGTGGGAATTTGCCTCTATGTGGCCTGTGGTGTCAGCAAAATCCCCATCGAAAAGAGTATCAAGGCTCTGCTACCGTTCTTACTGGTTCTCGCATTGACCACACTCATTATCAGCTATATCCCTGAGATTACATTATATTTACCCCGCTTGTTGGGTTATGTTCAATAGGTTTGGAATGAAATTTGAGAATACAGTGACAATTGTTACAGATTATCTGATCACAGTGCATACTTTGACTAAGCTTAAAACGACTCTTGACATTGAGTCTAGAGTGTCTGTATAAAAACATATTTTATTTTCGAAAGGAGAATATGCGATGTCAAAAATTGTGAATTCCTGGAACGAGTGGGACCCGCTGAAGCGAGTTATCGTCGGAAAACCCGAAGGCACAAACATCCCTGCACCTGAACCTGCCTGGTGGTATGATCGGCCAGAAGGCGGATATCCACTCGGATCATTCGGCCCGTTCCCGCAGGAAATGTACGACAAGGCGAATGAACAGATGGACTATTTTATCAAGGTTATGGAGAAACGGGGCATCACTGTGGATCGCGTGGAACTTCATCCTTCCATGCTGGATCGACGACCGGTGTCCACTCCCGACTGGACCCAGCTGAATCAGCATGGGGTTAACAATGTGAGAGATGTCTTCCTTCCGGTAGGTAATGAAATCATGGAGGCCACGACCTGCCGGCGCTCTCGCTGGTATGAGTACCTGAACTTGCGGCCCCTCTTTGAGAAGTATTTTGAGGAGGATCCTGAGTTTCTGCACACAGCAGCCCCAAAGCCTCGGCTGACCGATGAGTCCTATGTAAAGAACTTCTATTACTACTTCGAAAATGTCTGGACAGATGAAGAAAAGCTGAAGCGAGTGCGCAACTGGGAATATCAACTGACCGAAAAAGAACCGCTTTGGGATGCGGCCGATGCCGCTCGCTGCGGCAAAGACATCTTCTGGCAGTGCTCCTGCGTGACCAACCGGAAAGGTATGGATTGGCTGCAGCGGTATTTTGGGCCTAAAGGGATCCGTGTTCACCCCGTTAAGTTTGATAACAACTTTCACCCCTGGCATATCGACGTCAATATGCTGCCGCTGCGCCCCGGGCTGGCCGTGTACAACCCTGAGTGGCACCCCATAACTCCTGAATTTGAACAGTTGATGAAGATGAATGATTGGGAGCTTATTCCCGCGGCGAAACCTGTCTACGTCCATAAAAACTTGTGCTACTTGACCGGACTGTACGAGAGCCGTTCTTGGATATCTATGAACACCTTTTCCCTGGGGCCTAATACGGTCTGCGTCGAATCTCACGAGACAGCCTACATGGAGCAATTAGATAAACTGGGGATCGAAGTCGTCCCGATTCCTTATGAAGCGGTTATTCCCTTTGGCGGCGCCCTCCACTGCACCACGCTCGATATCTATCGCGAGGGAACATGTGAGGATTATTTTCCTAAGCAGATCCAGGGCTATTGAAAACACTCTGTTCATTCCGCATTTGCTTTTGCCTTGTGCGTGAATAGATCCAAACTGAGGGAGGGGCCTCATTCAAGAGACCCCTCCTGCGGTTCTCAAGTTGAAAATGTTCCATGTCAAAAGAAATATTAAACAAAACCGATATTGAAAAGATCATTTTTCGGCTCTCTATCGAAATTCTGGAGAGAAATTCAGATCCATCCAATCTTATCGTTCTGGGTATCAAAAGACGAGGAGATATACTGGCCAAGAAGATATGTGAGAAGATTCGAGCCCTTGAGAATATCGAAGTCAAGAACTCAGCCATAGATATCACATTTTATCGGGATGACGTCCAGTTGAAAGCCTACAAATATGTGGGCAAGGATGAGATCCCCTACGATATTACAGGTAAGGATGTTGTCCTAGCGGATGATGTGATCCACACGGGGAGGTCCGTCCGGGCCGCCATGGATGCCCTGCTCGATATGGGCAGGCCTAAATCGATACAACTGGCCGTTTTGGTGGCAAGGGGAGGCCGAGAATTTCCCATCCAACCGGATTATGTGGGCAAAAGAATTGACGACTACATCGATGACAAAGTCGATGTGAATTTCACGGAGATAGATGGTGAGGACAAGGTCATCATAAAATCATAGACAATCCGGGTGAAACATGAACAATAAGACGATCGTTGTCGCTTTGGGGGGGAATGCCATATTGCAGGCGAATCAGGAGGGGACTTATCAGGAACAACTTCAGAATGTCAGGCATGCCGTAACAGAAATAGTCAAGCTTATCAAAGCAGGTTATCATATCGCCATCACCCATGGAAACGGACCACAGGTTGGGAATCTTTACATTCAAAACAGTTTGGCTGGCGAGGTGGTTCCGCCCATGCCTCTGGATGTCTGCACAGCTGAATCACAGGGTTTGATCGGATATCTCATTCAGCAGGAAATGCAGAAGGAACTCAATCAGCAGGGGGTTACACTGCCGGTAGCCACTGTCGTGACCCAGGTTTTGGTGGCTGCAGATGATCCGGCCTTCGAACATCCGACCAAGCCTATTGGTCCCTTTCACAGTAAAAAGGAAGCAGAACTTCTGATGCAGAGAACATCTTTTGTCATGAAAGAAGACAGCAAACACCGATGGAGAAGAGTTGTCCCATCTCCCAAGCCCATCGGTATTGTCGAGAAGGAAGTCATCGGAGATCTTGTCGAGAGTGGTCACCTTGTCATTGCCTCGGGCGGGGGTGGCATCCCTGTGATAGACGGAAACGACGGCATGGTCGGCGTCGAAGCCGTCATAGACAAAGATTTATCAGCCTGCCGTCTTGCCATCGACATCAAGGCTCACATTCTCCTCATTCTCACAGATGTCGATAGGGTGGCGCTGCACTTCAACACGCCAAAACAAAAATGGATCGCACACATGAGCCTCGGGCAAGCGCAGCACTATCTTGCCCAAGGTCATTTTTCAGAGGGCAGTATGAAGCCCAAAGTGGAAGCCGGAATCCAATTCTTGGAGAGTGGCGGCGAGAGATGTATCATCGGGGATCTCTTTTCCGCGAGCACGGCCATCGAAGGCCAAAGCGGCACCACCATTACCTCGTCTTAAACCCAGCCAAAAGACAAAAGTAAGAAGAATCCTGCGAGATTTTCTCCTGTTCACACATCCATCGCTTCTTCTTCATCTTTTTTACAGAGATTAATTCGAAGGTGTTGATAAAAAGTTCAATCATGGATATGATGAGTCAAAAATCGATGATTTGAGGACAAAAATGGAATTAAACTTCAAGGACAGAGATATCATCTCCATAACCGATTTTAGCCGGGAAGAAATCCTCTATCTGTGCGAACAGGCAAACAGAATGCGGGATTTGGAAAAGAGCAGCCAGAGAGATGCGCTCGCCAGTGAGCTCAGGCACAAAGCCTTGGCTTATATGTTTTACGAGCCTTCAACACGAACAAAGTTCAGTTTCCTTACGGCCATGCGCCAACTGGGCGGGCACAGTGACGGTTTCTCGGGGATAGAAAGCACTTCGGTAATGAAAAAGGAGACTATCAGGGACACGATCATGATGATGGAGGCCAATCACTTTGATGCCATAGTCATGAGACATCCGTTGGACGGATCCCTCCAGTGGGCTGCAGATGTGGCTACTGTTCCTGTGATCAACGGAGGGGATGGCAAAAACGAACATCCGACACAATCTCTCTTGGATGCCTTCACGTTGTATTGTCTGAATAATGAAATCCTTGATGGAATACAAGTAGGCTTCGGGGGCGATCTGGCCCACGGCCGGACGATAAAGTCCCTGAGCCTTGCCCTCTCACATTTCAATGATGTCACCATCCGCTGGGCCGCTGAAGATCTTCTCGGCATGCCTGAAGATTTGGTCAGCCTTCTCGAATCCAGGGGAGTTAATGTCGTTAGAGAGAAAAGTGTGGAAGCGGTGATGGGTCAAGTTCAGTATTATTACATGACTCGGCCACAGTTGGAGAGGATGGTGGGGATTACGCCGCGCGACGTGATGGAAATGATGACCAAATACAGTATCGACCTCCAAAAGATCAAGAATCATGACGTCAAATTGATGCACCCTCTCCCTGTAAACAGCGAAATCGCCGAGATCGACTACAAAGTCTATTTTGATAAATCACAGGCCTTTTTCCAGCAGGCTGAGAATGGAATTTTTCTCCGGAAAGCCCTTCTTCATCAGATGCTGAAAGACACTCAATGCATCCCCTTTCAGGGATGCTTGAACCCGGCGCTCGCAAATGGCAACAACAGGCTGAACCGAACCGTCAAGAATGACGTCAAAAAAGGAAGAATGTTTATCGATTATATAGCCAGAGGGACCGTCGTCGATCATTTGCTGCCCGGAACGGAAAAAGAGATAGCGGTTGAGCTGGATTTGACGACAAAGGGTTACAGTGCGATCCCGGCCTTCCTCGCGAAAGGAGGGAAGTCCTTTTTGAAATCCGACTTGGCCGAACTCAGCGAGAGGGAATTGAAGAAAATTGCCCTTTTATCCCCTGAGGCTACAATGAACTTCATCGATGACGGAAAAGTTGTGGATAAGTTCGTCTATCTTCTCTGCCGCAATACCAATTGTGTCACACGATACATCACCGAAGATGTTCCTCCCAAATTTTACAGTGACCAGGGAGTCATCAGGTGCCGCTACTGCAGAGCCCCCTATGTTATCAGGAGTAAGAAAGTCACGCCGGCCGAAAAGGATAATTTTATGGCCTCTTTACCCCAAGAGATAGAACGAATCTGACAGAGTTGTATCATTGTTAGAAAAAATTTATTCGGAGCGGGTCCCGATTGATGGGTATGGAGGAGGTTACACATGACAGGGTTTGACCAAGCGGAATACGATGCCTTCCTTATCGAGCACGAAGTTGTCGGCTTTTTCAAGGATCCCATTAAGCTGAAATCAGGGCGGATCTCGAATTGGTATGTCAACTGCCGAATGTTGCTTGATAGAGTGGGTGTGATAGATCGATTGACGGATTTTGTGCTGGCCTTTGCGGATGAAAAAAAACTTTCTGCGGATTATTTCTACGGTGTGCCCGAGGGTGCCACCAAATTAGCTGTCATATTGAACTATAAGAAAGGAAGGGCGAGCAACGATCAAAACCAAGCGCTCATAATCGGCAGAGGAAAACCCAAAGAGCACGGTGCCCCCAAAGACCGATACTTTATCGGTCCGGTCACAGAGGGGGATAGGGCCATTGTTATTGAGGATGTGACGACAACCGGCGGGTCTTTGATAGATACCATAAAGCACCTCCAGCAGTCTAAAATTAAAGTTGTTGCGGCGGTAGGGTTAGTCAATCGGATGGAAAAAAGGGACGACGGAAAGAGCGTTGAGCAAGCCGTCAGTGAATTGGATGTGTGCTATTTCGCTATGGGCAGTTCACTTCAGCTTCTTCCGCTGGCAAAAAATGTCGCGAAGCTCCCTGACTCTGTTTGGGCAGATGTGGAGAAATATTTCGATCAGTACGGACTTCAATCCCTAAGAAGGACGTGACTCTAAGGGTAGGAGAAGCCTAGCTCCCCAGTGTCGCAACCATCACGGCCTTAATTGTGTGGATTCTGTTTTCGGCCTCATCGAAGACAATCGAGGCCTCCGATTCGAAGACGTCCTCGGTCACTTCCATGGCCTCCAGCCCGAACTTCTGGTAGATGTCTTCGCCGATGGACGTTTCCCGGTTGTGGAACGCGGGCAGGCAGTGCATGAATTTGACCTTAGGATTTCCAGTCATGCTCATGGCATTTTGATTGACCTGATAAGGCTTCAGCAAATCGATTCGCTCTTTCCAGACTTCTTCCGGCTCTCCCATGGAGACCCAGACATCCGTGTAGAGAAAATCACAGCCTGCAACACCGTTTTTAAGATCGTCGGTAACGGTTATTTTCGCTCCTGTGTTTTCGGCAATCGCTTTGGCCTGGCTGGCGAGGCCTTTGTCCGGCTGCACGGATTGTGGGGCCACGGAACGAAAGTCCATTCCCATCTTGGCTGCGCCGATCAACAGGGAATTGCCCATGTTATTCCGGGCGTCTCCCAAATAGGCGAACGACACCTCCCTCAAAGGCTTGTCGCAGTGCTCCATCATGGTCAAAAAATCGGCCAAGACTTGCGTGGGGTGGAATTCAGTCGTTAAGCCATTCCAGACCGGGACCCCCGCGTATTTTCCTAATTCCTCGACGATGGCCTGCCCAAACCCACGGTATTCGATGCCGTCGTACATCCGCCCCAAAACCCGGGCGGTATCCTTCATGGATTCCTTTTTTCCGATTTGAGAACCGGTAGGGCCGAGATAGGTCACGCAGGCACCCTGGTCAAAGGCAGCCGTCTCGAAAGCACAGCGTGTCCGGGTGGATGCCTTTTCAAAAATCAGTGCGATATTTTTGCCGGCTAAGCGGGGCTGTTCGATGCCCGCATATTTGGCTTTCTTGAGATCCGCGGAAAGGGCCAGCAAAAACCCGATTTCTTTGGGAGAAAAGTCCAGAAGCTTTAAAAAATTCCGGTTTTTCAGGTTATAGGCCATTTCACCCTCCTCGAATCAATCAGAATTCTCTGAGAATCTCATCGAGGTCAGGGGAACCGATCTCTTCGATGTCATAACGGACCCGGAGAATTTTCTTGTCCGATTTGATGAGTCGGTTGAGGTCGATCGGAGTGCCGCTGACAACAAGATCGCAATCGCACTTGTTGATCGTTTCTTCCAGTTCCGCAACTTGTTGATCGCCGTAACCCATGGCCGGCAGGACCTTATCCAGATGAGAGTATTTGGCGAATGTGTCCTTGATGCTTCCCACGGCATAGGGCCGGGGATCGATAACCGATCCAGCGCCGAATTTGTTGGCGGCGACAATACCCGCTCCATAGGTCATCTCCCCATGAGTCAATGTCGGGCCGTCTTCGACCACAAGCACATTTTTCCCGGTGATTTCTTCTCCTCCATCGACAGTGACAGGTGAATTCGCCCGGATAATCTTAGCCGTGGGATTGAATCGACGAATGTTGTCCATCAGCAGGTTGACTTTCTCTTCCTCCGCCGTGTCCATCTTGTTGATGACCAGCACTTGAGCTCTCCGGAAATTCGTCTCTCCGGGGTGATATCGGAGCTCATGACCAGGTCTATGGGGGTCGGTGACGACAATATCCAGGTCGGGTTTATAGAATGAGAAATCGTTGTTTCCTCCATCCCAGAGGATGATATCCGCTTCCTTTTCTGCCTCATCCAGAATGGCTTGATAATCCACTCCGGCATAGACGATGATTCCATTGCTGATATGAGGTTCGTATTCTTCTCTTTCTTCGATAGTGCACTTGTGTTTGGCCAGGTCTTCATATTTCTCGAAACGTTGGACCTTTTGCTCTACGAGATTTCCATAGGGCATGGGATGGCGGATGACGGCGACTTTGCGGCCTTTGTTCTTCAAAATGAGGGCGATTTTTCGACTCGTCTGACTTTTGCCGCACCCGGTGCGAACGGCACACACGGAGACAAGGGGACGGTTGCTCTTGATCATCGTCGCATCCGGTCCCAACAGAAAGAAGGAGGCTCCCGCCGCGTGAACCTCTGAGGCTTTGTGCATTACATATTCGTGAGGGACGTCGCTGTAGGCAAAACAGACTTCCTCCACACCATGGTCTTTGATCAATTGGCCAAGATCTTCTTCGGCATAGATCGGGATTCCTTCAGGATAGAGTTTACCCGCTAGTTCTGCAGGGTATTTCCGGCCTTCGATGTCCGGGATTTGTGTCGCGGTGAAGGCGACAACGCGATAGTCTTCGTTATCCCGGAAATAGACGTTGAAATTATGGAAGTCTCTTCCTGCTGCACCCATAATTATCATTTTTCTCATACAATTCTCTCCTTTCTCGCTCAAGTTGATTTTTTTTATTATAGCCCTTGAAAAAGGCAAAAGTATAGCACAGGGCCAGTCTTTCTGCAAACTGCGAAGGCGATATTTACCGCGTTCAACATTCGACTGTCCAAAATATTCATCTTTAGGATAATACAATAAATCATTTCACTTTTCACCTTTTTATTTGGTCAAATGCAACTTTTAGACGAATAATTATTGACAAAATTAACGCATCGTGTCTAGAATTAAGAACAGTGGGTTTACAGCATAACAGCAATCAGTCGACTTGTCGAGGACGTTTTCGGCTGGAAAACATGAACGACTTTCCCAGGGAGGCGGTTATGGCCAAATTCAGGAAACAAATCAGTTTAATTGGTTTGACTCTCGCTCTCTGGTTCCTTGCCTCGGCTCAGGAACAGATAGACTATAAAATGGTCGAGAGAATCAAAAGTGAAGGATTCAAACGTTCCCAGGTCATGAACATTGCCTGGTACATGACGGATGTTCTGGGGCCGCGCTTCTCCAACTCTCCCGGCTATACGGAAGCGGCCAGATGGGCAAGACGGAAATTCGAGACATTCGGGATTAAGGCTGAATTGGAAACCTACGCTGAGGTTGGTCCCGGCTGGGAGGTACGGTACACTTCTGTCCACATGCATAAACCGACGTATATGCCTCTGATCGCCTATGCCATGCCCTATTCTCGCGGTACCGGACGAAAAGTCGTCAGCCAGGCCGTTTTGGTGAACATGTCAGAAGTCTTCTCCGAAGACGAGCTCATGAAATACAGAGGAAAACTCAAGGGGAAGGTTGTGCTTACGAAACCCAAACGAAAGCTCACCTTGAATTTTAAGCCGGCCGCAGTCAGACTCTCGGACGAAGAGCTCGATGATATGGCTGAGCTTCGCATCATTACCCCAGAAAGCCACTCGCGAAGGACAGATGATGCGTATGCCTCCGCAGCGGTAAAGGCAATTTCATCTCGAAATAAACCTCTTGACGAAAAAGTGATCATGGCCTTTTTTGAACAAGAGGGAGTTGCCGCAGTTGTCGAACCCGGACCTCCTCAGGGACCGGCACCCATGGACAAGGGATTGGTCCATGTGAGTGCGCCCCGGCCGCTGTCCAAAAATGATCCTAAGCCTTTGCCTGGAGTCATCGTTTCCGCTGAGCATTACAACAGAATCGCGCGCCTTTTGGAAAAAGGGATAGATGTTGAGATGGAGGTCGAGACCCATGTTTATTATGAAGAGGATGATTTGAGGGATTTCAACGTCATTGCGGAAATCCCTGGTGCTGATCTAGGAGACGAAATCGTGATGATCGGCGGACACTTCGATGGGGAACCCTCCGGAACAGGGGCGACGGACAATGCAGCAGGGAGTGCCGTCGTGATGGAGGCAATGCGCATTCTCAAGGCCGTCGGGGCCCGCCCGAGGAGAACCATCCGTGCGGCTTTGTGGGGAGCCGAAGAGGCCGGCCATCTTGGATCACAGGCCTATGTCAAGAAACACTTTGGTGATGCGGAGACCCAGGAGTACCTACCAGGTCATGCCAAACTTTCCGTGTACTTCAATGTGGACTGGTACGGTCGATTTAGAGGGATATTCCTTCAAGGAAATGACCTGGTAAGGCCGATTTTCGAAGAGTGGATGAAGCCCTTTCACGACTTGGGGATGACCCATGCGGTCCCGGGGAACACCGGAGGTACTGACCATATGGATTTTGTCCATGTTGGGCTTCCCGGATTTCAGTTTATCCAGGATGACCTGGAATTTTTCACGACCACTTTTCACACAAACATGGATGTCTATGACAGGTTAGTCCCAGAGGATTTAATGCAGGCTTCGGTCATCCTGGCCAGTTTCGCTTATTTTGCCGCCATGCGTGATGAGATGCTGCCTCGAACGCCCAATCAGATGAGGAACAACCGCCGCTGGCATAAATGATGCTATGGAGCCGTTATTCTGAAAATGCCTTAACTAGCGCTCCGCATCCGATGAAGCCAAGAGAGGCTTCACGCGTGTACTTCTGGAGTCGCGAAATCTGATCGGCATAGAATAATCTGCGACCATGCGAGGAAAGGAGGCGACATGATGTCCAAAAGAAAAATTATGATGATCGGTGCTTTACTGTGTGTGTTTCTGAGCTCTTTAGGGCTCGATAATGTCGAATTGGCGGCGGATACGTCCATGGAAAATGCACGGGCTCAGGAACAAAAGGCTGAGTTATCAATCTCTGAAGACATAACGATCAAGGATTGGAATAATCGCATTCGCAGGGAAAAATTCGATTGCGTTCTGCCTGTGGCCATGCGGAACAATAACGTCGACATGTGGATCCATGTGATGAGACTGTCCATTCCGGATGAATTCGGGGCGCAAGAACTGGGCAGCACTTCCGGCATCTTTGTGTTCACGGACCGAGGGGGCGACCGGATCGAAAGGGCGGTTCTCGGGCGACGCTGGGGGGCTACTCAGCGAGAGTGGGGAGACCAGGATTACAAATTGGTAGAGGAATGCGGCGCCTACGACATCATCGACAATCCTATTTTTGTGAAGGACCGCTGGCGAGCCCGATGACGGAATACGATTTCCGGTTCAAGGGCCTCAGAGAATTTGTTGAAGCCCGGGATCCACAAAGGATTGCCGTTAATTTTATGCTCAATCTGGGTCCCTGGGAAACATATGTTGACTATGGCGGCGCGAGAGACGGCATGTCGCACACAGACTACATCCTGTTGACTCAAGAGCTCGGCGAAAAATATGCGGGAAGGCTGGTTTCATCCGAATACGTGATCATGGATTACATTATTCGAAAAGTTCCGAGCGAAATCGAATTGCTGAAAAAAATTCGGAAAGACGAAGTGGAGCTTGTAAAGAAAGTCTTTGCTGAAATAAAGCCCGGTGTAACGAAAACGCGCGAAGTGGGTGAAACAGGAGATTATAACGTGGATATCACTGTCTTTCGCCGGATGAGTACGGGGTTGTCGCAACGCGGAAGGAGCATGGGCTGGGAAAACAGCGTGATTCAGGGCGGCGATATAGTTGCCGCTCCCAGCCAGGGGATGTATGCCTATGTGCTCAGGGAAGGGGAGACGGAACCGCCTCCTGAAATCCAGAAACTCTGGGCAGAATACCTGAAGATCGATAAAATCCTGGCCGAGACCATCAGGGCGGGACTCACTCCCCGCGAAATAATGAAGAACTACAAACCGAAATTCGAGGAGGCTGGGATCATCGTCAGGGATGACCAGCTCCATATGTTTACGCCGAAAAATAATTTTCCTGAATATGCCAAAGGCTACGATCCCGAAAAAACCCATCTCAGCATTGACTGCCACGGCATGCTGAAGGGCGCGCGTGAGAGGCCGGATGAGAATTACCTGGGACCCAGGATAGGTTCTTATGGCCCGACATGGACGTGGGACATTCCACTCCCGCCCAATCATCATTTCGTTCTCGAGTATTTTTTCTACATGCCCTCGACCACATCCAACAAAGATGAAGACCAATATTTGTTCTGGTGGGACCACGAGCAGGCGATTGCCACCGAAAACGGCGTCGAATATTTATCTCCGGTGCAAAAGGAGCTTTATCTTATTAAATAGAAGTGCGAAATTAAATAAAAATGCACCGTTTCGATATCCGAAAATCATTTTTGAAATCACGGTGCAGTCAACAAACCCTTTAGACAGGAGGAATATCATGTTTTTTAAAACAACAGCACAGAGAGTCTGTGCGGGAGGTTTCTCGTTACTCACTGTTGCTTTATTCGCCCTATTCGGCGGAGACGTTTCGACCGATGTTCTCGATAAGATTCATTTCCGGAGTATCGGCCCGACGAAACAGTCCGGTCGGTTCATGCAGGTTGGTGTTCCTGACACACGCAAGCAGCCCTTCACATTTTATGCTGCCGCTTCAACCGGGGGACTTTGGAAGACGACGGATAACGGGATTACCTATAAACCGGTTTTCGACAATGAAAAAATCAATGCCCTCGGTGATGTGGAAGTCGCTTTTTCAGATCCCGAAATTGTTTATGTCGGGACTGGGAATCTCTCCTATTGGGGAGAAGGCATGTACAAATCCACCGACGGAGGGCAGTCCTGGACACATATCGGCCTGAAAGATACCCATTTCATCAGTAAAATCGTGATTCACCCCGAGAATCCCGATATCGTGTATGTCTCTGTGGTCGGAAGCCCTTATGATAACAATCCGGAACGAGGAATATTCACGACCACTGACGGAGGAAAAACCTGGACAAAGGCGCTCGGCTTGACCGACAACGGAAAGCATGTGAGCGGCGCCGATGTGCACATGCATCCGAAGGATTTTAATATCTTGTATATCAGCATGTGGGACAGAGACGGCGGCGAAGCCAGCGGCATTTATAAGACCGTGAACGGCGGAGCCTCCTGGGATAAACTGGGCGGAGGACTGCCCACCGTTCCCCTCCAAAGGATTGGACTCGATATCTACCGGTCGAACCCGGACATCGTGGTGGCTACGGTTTTGATTGCAGTCGAGAACCCCGATAATCCTCGGAGAGATACGGAGAACACCATCTGGCGCACCAGGGACGGGGGGAAAACCTGGAAGAGGATCAATCCGGATTTGGAGACTTTCGAAATGCGTGGCGCGAACCGTTACGGACAGATCCGGATCGATCCCAACAACGAAGACAAAATATACGTTCTCAACAACGGTATCCAGGGAACAGAAGACGGCGGGAAGACCTGGAAACATGCCATCATCCCCTTTGGCAACGATCATCAGGACCTCTGGATCAACCCCCAGAATAGCGACCATATGATCGGCTCTAGCGATTCTGGTATTCGGATTTCCTTCAGCGGCTGCGCAACGTGGTACCATCCCGACAACCTGCCTTGCGGCTTGTGTGAAGCTGTGGGTGTGGACATGGCCTACCCGTACAACGTCTACGGTGGCATGCAGGATTTCGGCACATGGCGGGGACCGAGCACCAAGCGGGGACGGTACCCCATCCGGTTCGAGGACTGGGAACATGTCAAGGGCGCGGACGGCGGATATGCTCAGGTCGATACCAGAGACAACCGATGGCTCTTTGTCTCGTCTCAGAATGGGGAAATTTCGCGTAACGACCAGAAGACGAACGTACGCAAAGACATTAAATACGAAAAAAGAGGCATCCGCTTCAACTTTGTCGCCCCTTTTCTCATCTCCCCGCACAATCCCAATGTGCTGTTCCACGGGGCTAATGTTCTACTGCGATCAGACTATCTGGGGGAATGCTGGCAGGAAATTAGCCCCGATCTTACCAACGGACCGTACCAAGAGCCGAAAAAGAAAATCAACGGAACGATCTCCACCCTCGATGAATCTCCGATTGCGCAGGGCGTCATCTGGGTGGGGACCGACGACGGCAATGTTCAGCTCACGCGGGATGGGGGCAAGTCCTGGACAAAGTTGAACGATAACATCCCGGGTAAGCCCGCCTACAGAGTGAGCCGTGTGGCAGCCTCGCGCCACGACCCGGCCGAAGGGTTTGTTACTTTGAACGGCAGAACAGTCACGGGAGATCTGAAGCCATACGTCTTCAGAACTGGGGATTACGGGAAAACATGGATACCGATCACAAAAGGACTTCCTGATGATGAGCCTGTCAACGTGATCCGGCACGACCCCAAAAATCCGGGCCTTGTTTTTCTCGGAACGGAAAAAAGTATATATGTCTCTCTTGACCGGGGAAATTCATGGCAGTCTCTCCGGAACAACATGCCGAACATTCCGGTTACCGATATGGTGATTCATCCCCGCGAGAATGACCTTGTCGTCGCAACCTACGGCAGAAGTTTCTGGATTGCCGATATCTCACCTCTTCAGGAAATCAATGCGGAAATGCTTGCTAGAGATGTCCATCTTTTCGATGTCGAGCCGCAGGTTCTCTGGATTCTAAGCGGACAAAAACAGGTGGCCGCAAATTTCCAGAACTATCGAGGTGAAAATGCTCCCAAGGGAATCGTCGTGAATTATTATTTGAAAAACGGTGTGGAAGAGGGTGTGATGGTTCAGATATTCCGAGGCTCACACCTGATCAATGAATACAAAGGATCCGGCGATCCGGGATTGAACAGCGTTGAATGGCACCTGACGGAACGGATACCAAGGACAGCCAAGGAAAAAGAGGAGACGACCCGGTGGATCGAGGAAACCCGGAACGAGGAACTCTTTTTTGATTATTACGACGGGCACGACCATTTCGGCGAAGCCGACGATGAGGTGTCCGTGACCGGGCGGCCGCTTGATATCTGGATTCAGCCCCAGCCCGAATGGCGGGAAGTGGATTATAAGCATATCCGGGCAAAACCGGGAGAATACACCGTCAAGTTGATCGTGAACGGTACGGAGTATTCGAAAAAAGTGTGTGTGCGCAAAGATCAGTGGTATGAAAGCAGATATTGAACCGGAAAGATATCAATTGCCTTATCGCTAAGTACGGGATCAAATCATTCAATTTGAATAAAAAGAGGAGGTTATCAATGCCTAAGCGACACTTTTTAGGAATATTTTTTGCTTTTTTGTTGTGTTTGAACCTGTCCGTCTCTATGGCCATTTCGTCTGAAACGGCCGCTGCGGCTCAATCCGGTCAGGGGTCACAAAAAGAACGCGATCTGAAAGAATGGAACGATAAGATCCGTCTGGAAAAGTTCGACATCGTGATACCTCAAATTATGAGGAAATACAATATCGACATGTGGATTCATGTGATGAGAGAAGCCATTCATGATCCCTTTGGTGCGGAAGACCTTGGCAGCACCTCCGGTGTTTTCGTTTTTACGGACCGCGGGGAAGACCGGGTCGAGCGTGCTGTTCTCGGGCGTCGCTGGGGAAAGACTCAGCGGGAAAGAAGCGAACCGAGCAGACTGGTTGAAGAATCGGGCGCTTATGACATTATCGCCGAGCCGGTTTTTGTGGCTGAGCCGGTGTCGTCCCCTATGACAGAGTATGATTACCGCTTCAAAGGCCTCAGAGCATTCGTTGAAGCCCGTGACCCTCAACGCATTGCCGTCAATTACAGGGAGACCCTGGGGACTTGGCCGACTTCCTCCAGCAGGAGAACGGATGACGGTATTTCGCATAACGACTACCTCTTGTTGGCTGAAGAATTGGGTGATAAATATGCAGGCAGGCTGGTCTCGTCTGAGTATTTGATTATGGAATACGGCATAACTCCTGTGCCGAGTGAAATCGAACTCCTTAAGAAACTGCGACGAACTGAAGTCGAACGCGTGAAGAAAGCATTGGCTGAAATTGTGCCGGGTGTAACCAAGACGAATGAATTGGGTGAAACTGGGGATCATGAGGTGGATATCGTTGTCTTTCGCCGGATGCGTACGGGGCTTTCTCAAAGGGGAAGAAGTGCTGGCTGGGAGAACAGCGTCGTTCAGGGAGGGGATATCCTGGCTGCTCCAAGCCAGGGGATATACGCCTATGTGCTCCGTGAAGGGGAGACGGAACCGCCGTCTGATATCAAAAAACTCTGGGCTGAATATCTGAAGATCAAGAGGATTCTGGTTGAGACCATCAGGGCGGGACTTACCCCTCGTGAAATAATTCACAGCTACAAGCGTAGATATGCCCCCGAAGGGATTATTGTCCGGGAAGCCCAGTTGCACATGACTCAGCCCAAGAACAATTTTCCTGTTTATGCCATGGGTTTTGATCCTGGAAAAACCCACCTTTCTATCGACTGTCATGGCAAAGGAAAAGGGTCGCGCGTGGAAAAGTTCGATATTTATATGGGCCCCAGGATTGGCTCTTACGGTCCGGATTGGACGCACGATATACCGCTCCAACCCAGTCACCACTTTGTTTTGGAATACTTTTTCTATATGCCGTCACCCACATCCGACAAAGACGAGGACCAATATTTGTTCTGGTGGGACCATGAGCAAGCGATTGCCACGAAAAGCGGAGTCGAGTTTTTATATCCTTTGCAAGAGGAGCTCTGTCTCATTCGTTAGGAGAAGGCAAAGGAATAAATCTTGAAATCGCGATTTTATAATGAATCACCTGTGTGAGTGCACTGTTTCTGTCTGTTTTTTATGTGAGTGTTACCTGGCAGAAAACAAGGGAGGAATTGGTAGGTATTCCAATTGAAGGAAAAGGCTATGGAATATTTGATGTGCTGATTTTTTGGAGAAAAATATGCGTAAACCGAGAAATTTTTGGATTTTGACGAGTATGGTGATGTGCATAGTCTTCAGTTTGGGAGCGTGTGTGAATCAGAAGACGGCCCAACAGCCAGAATATTACAGGTTCTATAATTCCAAACAAATCCATGAGACGTTCATCGATCTTAACAGCAACGGCGAAATGGACCTCTATGAAGACCCTGAAGCCCCCGTTGATGACAGGGTTAAAGACCTTCTTTCCCGAATGAGCCTTGAAGAAAAGGTTATGCAGCTGGCGATGACAAAGAAACTCGACTCCAAACTTTGCCGATCATGCGGAGGGGGCGGTGTGTCTCCAGCGGTTGAACGACTCGGCATTCCCGAGTTTTCCTGGTATGCGGACGAGTCACTGCATGGCGTACAATCCATCGAAGAATCCACGATGCTGCCTTTCAGTATTGGCATTGCCGCTTCCTGGAATTCAGAGTTGGTCGGGAAAGCTTACTCGGCCGTGGGTGATGAGTTCAGAACGGCCTTCAATATAGGTACGACCAGAGGCCTTGGGCTTGTGACCTGGTCTCCTGCTGTTCTTGAAATTGCCAGAAACAAATTGTATGACAGAGCCCCAGAGACATACGGAGAGGACCCCTACTTAGTCGGTCGCATGGCGGTTGCCGCCATCAGAGGATTTCAGGGTGAGGCTGACGACACCCCCTACACGAAGGCCATCTGTTCGGCAAAGCATTTCTTATACTGTAACGCAGGCAGCGAGGAAGTTCCTCTTGGTGCCGCGATTGAGGAGCGCATTGTCAGGGAAGTCATTTTCCCTCCCTATAAAGCAGCCGTAAGAGAGGGCAATGTTGGCCAGATAATGTCAGGAGCTTCGGGCTGGTGGGAAAATGAAGAACACATTATCCAGGGTGCTGACCCTATCAACTTCAGCCCGGTCATATTGACGGGTGTCTTGAGGGATCAGTGGGGCTTTAAGGGAATTGTCTGTTCCGACTGCGGTGCCCTGGGGGAAGCAGGTATGGGGGAAGCACCCAAGGGAGCGGCCTTGGCCATGATTGCCGGCCTTAACTCCAATGCCTGCGGTACAACGTATTCGAATAACCTGCCTCAGGCTGTCGAACAGGGGCTGGTCAGCGAAAGTATCCTGGACAGAAATCTCGGTGAGATGCTCAGGCTGAGATTTTTACTGGGCTTATTTGATCCTCTGCATATGAACCCTTATAACGTATATAACAGGGAAGATCATGTTTTGACCGAGGAGCATATCGTCCTTGCGCGTCAGTTGGCGCGGGAATCGATTGTCCTGCTGAAGAATGATGATGATCTGCTTCCCCTTGACAGGAACAGAATCGAGTCCATAGCCGTCATCGGACCTGCCGCCGATGACAAAGACAGTCTTATGCCCAAAGATTACAACGGGACTCCGCCTTACTTGATTACTCCGCTGGCCGGAATAAAGAATGCCGTATCCCCTGAGACGGAAATAAGGACCTCGCTGACTCTGAACCATGAAGATGCCGTTGATGCAGCGAGAGAAGCGGATGTGGCCATCGTGATTACCGGACCGGATCCTGCGTTTGAAAGCACGGCACGTGAAGACCTCGGCTTACCGGATGGATTCCTTAGAATACTAAAGACACTGAAGGGGACCGGCACACCGACCGTCGCTGTCCTTGTCAACGGCACCCCTATTTCCACTGACTGGATGGTCGAAAATATACCTGCCATAATCGAAGCATGGTATGGGGGAATGGAAGGGGGAAAGGCCATTGCCGATGTTCTCTTCGGCGATTACAATCCTGGCGGTAAGTTGCCATGGACTTTCCCAAAACCTCATGTTGGCCCATTGTATTATAATTATAAGCCAGGAGAATTAACCTATAATGAAACCACCTATCAATGGCCGTTCGGATACGGTCTGAGCTATACGCGCTTTGCCTACAGCGATCTGAAAATTTCTCCCGGCTCGACATCTGATGGGAATGTCAGAGTCAGAGTGGTGGTCAAAAATATCGGCAAGAGGCAAGGGGATGCCGTGGTGGAAATGTACGTCCGGGATCTTGAGGCAAGTGTACCTGTGCCGGTGCAGCAACTGAGAGGCTTTAGGCGTGTGCCGCTGGAACCGGAGGAATCGAAAACTGTTGAGTTCGGTCTTCGGCCCGATGACATCAGCCTGCTGGACGAGAACATGGAATACGTCGTAGAGCCTGGATCGTTCGAGGTTATGATCGGTGAATCCTGCCTGGACATTGTGCTCCGTGACACATTCGAGGTCACGAAACCGATAAAGGCGGTCTTTCGATACGAGAATCTAGAGGTATCGAAAAAGAGAGTGAAGCCTTTTGAAGCGTTCGAAATCAGTGCCGCTGTTATCGGGGTTGATGGAATGGAAGAGGGTGAAGTTCACCTGTATGTCGACGGGGAGCCTGTTCATTCCGCGAAGGTCTGCTTAAGAGCCGGAGAAAGCAGAGATGTATCGATGATGTGCGCAATTGACAAAACGGGAATTCACAAAGTCACTATCGGCGATTTGCCGGAGGTTGAGATAATTGTGGGAGGAAAACAAGATGATAGTATTTGAAATATTTGGTCTACATGCCTTCGCCCACATCCAACAGAGAGGCAAGCCAGTATTTATACTGCAATGATCATGAACAGGCGCTTGCCACAGAAAATGGAGTCGCGCATCCATTTCTCCGCAAAAGGAGCTTTAATTTCATTCGGTGATTGACTGTAACCCGCATAGCATGGAAGATAGCCTTGATGAATCACTGCGCAAAGCCTTCAACGACCTGGAACCGCCCGGGAGCAACGCGGCTGAATTCCATAGCACAGCGGGCTGGATGAAAGCGCCGGTAATATAAAGGAAGGAGGCTGTTTGATGTTCACTCGAAACGTCCTATGTGTGATCTTTTCTTGGTTTATGCTGTTGGGCCTTAGTCTTGCGTTCGCGGCCCAAACCACAGTGAAAATACCCCATGAGAAGGATTTGGAAAAACTCAGCATCAAGGACCTGACAAACCAAATCCGCCGGGACAAGTTTGACCTCATTCTCCCTCAAGTCATGAAGGAGCAAAGGATTGATATGTGGATTCACGTCATGAGAGAAGGGGGCGCATACTCCTTCGAAGATGTGGCCTTTGGCTTCTACGATGAACTGGGAGACAACACCGGTGTATACATTTTTACGGACCGGGGTGGGGACCGGATCGAACGGGCGGTTCTCGGACGTCGATGGGCAAGAGAAGGCCCGGATCCGATCAAGGAGAGCGGAGCCTATGGCATAATTGCAGAGCCCGTTGACCGGAGGGAGGAGCCGAGACCAGACACCGAGTACGATCACCGCTTCAAAGGGATCGGGGAATTTGTGGCTGCGCGGGACCCCAAGCGCATTGCTGTCAATTACATGGATAAACTGGGGCCGACCGTTTGCGCCGACGCCAACGACGGAATTTCGCACACGGACTTCAGGCTGTTGACAAGAGAACTGGGTGAGAAATACGCCAAGAGGATTGTCTCCTCAGAATACCTGGAAATCAACTATATATCCAGGCCGGTGCCAAGTGAGATTGTGATGTTGAAGAGAATTCGCAAGTGGATTGCCGAATCTCAAGAGAGAACTTTCGCCAAAATCGTTCCGGGTGTGACCAAGATAAGTGAACTGGAGGGTGAGATCACGCTCATGGCTCCTATGAGGTCGAGAACCCCTGATGACTATGTGCTAAAGGGAGGTGACCTGTTTATCGTGGACCAGGGAGCGGAGGCGGAGTATGACCTGCGGCGTGTCGGATCCCGCTGGAAATACGGAAACTTCTTTGAACTCGTGGTGCAATACGGCTATGTGCTAGCTGAGGGCGAAACAGATGTGCCTCCCGATATCAGAAGAATCTGGGAAGATGCGATGAAAATTCGTCAAATCACCACAGACAACATCAAGATTGGACCCACTGGCCGGAAGACTTTCGAGATTATCACCAGGGAACTCACAAAGGCAGGGTTCAACGTTAATCCCGTACAGAAGTTTCATGAAGAGCAGGATTCCGAAAAAACCCAGGTTTCGATTGATCTGCATGCGCTGGGAAAGGGCAGAAACGCCCCCAGGATTGGTTCAATCGGTCCGGCCTGGGAACATGAGATTTCTCTCCCGCTCTACCACCACTTCATGATGGAATTTTTTATTTACAGAGCGTCGCCTTCAAAAAGATACGGAAAGAAATATCTGGGTTTGTGGTTTCATGACGGGGCGATAGTCACCGAACACGGAGTCGAGTATTTATCTCCACCGCCGACAAAGATTCGTCTGATTCGTCAGGTGCTTGTGAGTCGCACATACTGATAAACTGTTTACGGCGGAAGGACAGATTATAGAATAATGATTTATAAAGAAAATCTGGAAAGAGGTACAATATGAGAACCAAACGCATTTTTATGATCGTCATCTGTGGGCTGCTTGTTGCAGCATCTGCTGGAACCAAGCATGAACCGGTCTATTATGATGTTGTGCAGAAGATCATGGAATTTGAATCCTCGGATTCTCATGTGATGGAGAATGCCAGCTGGCTGTGCGACGTTTTTGGCCCGCGGAGTTTGAAATCCCCCGCATATCGTAAGGCCTGTGAATGGGCTCGGGATCGCCTTAAAGAATATGGCCTGTCGAATGCCAGGTTAGAGGCATACGAGTTCGGCAACGGCTGGGACATTGACTACGTCTCGCTGCACATGGTGGCACCGCGATATATGCCGATTATCGGCTTTCCCGTCACCTGGTCGTCCGGTACGAACGGTAAGGTCCGGGCTTCAGTTATCCATATAAACTTCGATGCGATTGAGTCTGAAGCGGATTTGGAGAAATATCGGGGCAGGCTCAAAGGCCGGATCATTTTGATAAGCCCGGAGCAGAGAATATCTCCCCATTTGGGTGCCGAAATGGAGGGGCGGGATGGCGCGTTCTTTCCAAATGGCTATCCCGTGACCCTGACCAAGGAGCGGCTTGATGAGATGTCAAAGATCCCGTTGACCCCCCGAATATCCCCTTTGGAAGAGGAATTGGCGAATCAGAAACGCCGCAGGAACAGGCGCAGTGATGACAGGCTTTTAAAGCAGAAAATTGTGGATTTCGTGTTTGCCGAAGGAGCTGTGGCTATCGTGCACCCGGATGGAGAGCATTACTATGGCTCCGTTGCCCCCGAAGGATATACAAGGAGCGGAGATAAGCCCTGGGATGTCGCCTTGCCTTCGAAACCGACGGAGCTTGTTCTGGCAGTCGAACACTATAATCGGATGATACGAATCCTGGACAAAGGCATTCCCGTTGAAATGGAAATCGAAGTCAGGACGAATTTCTACAGAGGTGACCCACACGATTATAACGTCATTGCCGAGATTCCGGGTTCCGACCTGGCACACGAAATCGTCGTCGTGGGGGGGCATCTTCAGTCTGTTCCAGTCGGGACAGGTGCTATCGACAATGCTGCGGGTGCGGTCACGTCAATGGAGGCCGTGCGCATTCTCAAGGCCATCGGGGCAAAACCTCGTAGGACCATCCGCGTGGGTCTCTGGGGCGGGCATGACGGAGGCGGATTGGCCGGCAACCGGGCCCATGTTCGCAAGCACTTTGCCGATCCCATAAAAAAAGAATACAAGAAGGATTACGATAATGTCGTTGCCTATTTCGATCAGGATACCGGTCCCGGCAGGATAAGAGGCGTCTCCATCATGGGGAGTGAAGAGATGCGGGCCATACTTGCGGAATGGAACAAGCCACTGCACAATCTGGGGATGGCACATCTGTTTACTTCAGGATCCTATCATGAAGCCTACGCGGAAGTCGGTTTGCCCGGCTTCTATTTCAAGCATGACAGAAGTGAGATGGACGACTGGAACGCGCACACCAGCATGGACGTGTATGAACGCCTCTTTGCGGACGGCATGCAGCAGACAGCGATTGTCGTGGCGACGTATGCCTATCATGCCGCCATGCGCGATGAAAAACTCCCGCGCGTCTCGCCCAAGCCATGGTAATGCGAATAATTAGGTTAAGATCGACAGCGCCAAAAAATCGGCCATTTTCGTGATTCGTGAGTGCCTACATTCATGATGAATCAGTTTTGAAATTTTTTGATCGTGAATGATTCTGCCTCATAAATTCCATCGGGCAAAATCTTGGGGAATTTGTACTGGGGGTCGGTAAGGAGCGCATATATCTTGGGATCTCCTTCAGCCACTTTTTCTCTTGTATTGTAGCGCCATTCCTCCTGAATCTGTTCCAGGCGACCGGGAAAATCTTGGGCGCCCAGAATGGAAGTGAGAGCCCAGTAGACATACTCCGTGATCTGGCATTCATAATCGCATGTTTCATCATAGTAGGTGTACCAGGCATTGTCGGGGTATTTGTCCGGTACTTTGACAAAATGCCCTCCTCTGGCCTCATCCATAATTTTGGCCACTTCCGAACCCGGTGAGGTGCCGAACGCTTCCGGATAGGATTCACCGTACCCCACATAGGTGATCGGATGGATGATTTCTTCCAGGGAGGCATCGAAAACACCCTTCTCGGCTCCTCTGGGGCGTGTTTCCTCGTCCCCGAGTCCCTGTGTTTCCCCCGGAGGTAGGGCACTTCTGTCCAGAGCATGTATTTCATCCTCATCTTTGCCCATCACAATGGATGTGTTGTGTTTAACCAGGGCTTCCAGCACAAGCTGATTATCCGGTACACCATCTTCGTCATTGTCCAGATATTCAGCCAGAATATTGGCGGCATGGATCATTTTGTCGTCAGCAACACTTTCAGTAGCATAGATGTGGAGGCCGAAAACTTCGATCTGTTTGGTAAATCTCAGAGGTTTTACGGCCTTCTCCATTTCACTGACCCCAGAACCGCAGCTAGTAAAAATCAGGATAAGCGATGAAACACAAAGAACTGCTATCTTTCTCATAATGGATTCCTTTTTATGATAAATATATAGCATATTATTCTTTTACTTGACAATTGTACACATTTCATCTTTTTTTGATATAATTTTTAAAGATTAATTATTTGGCTTGGCATTTAATATCTTGGACAATTTCTCCTAGAGATAAGTAGGGAAGTGCCGAGAAGGGCACAGTAGTGGATGAACTTTGCTACGAGTGTCATATCATGGGTGTCTGGGATCATATTCTGAGATGCTTGATGTTCACAAAGGCCTTTGAGGGAAAAATGAGAATATCGAAACCTGTTCAAAGATTTTTTGTATTGAGTATTTTTTGGGGAATGACAGCCTATGCGGTTCATTCGGGCGTATTTCGGGAAATACCTCCTTACAGAGACCCCAAACTCGGGATTGAAACAAGAGTGAACGATCTCCTCTCGAGAATGACGGTCGAGGAAAAAGCACATCAGTTGGCCTCTTTTTTCCCTAATGCAAACGTTAGACTTGGTATTCCTCATATGCAGGCGGGAGAGGCTCTCCACGGTATTTGCCTTCCGCTCGGGACAAGCTTTCCACAGGCCATCGCACTGGCCAGCACATGGGATCCTGATATTATTGAAGACATGGCCATCATTATTGCTAAAGAGGCTCGGGCGTTGGGTGTGCATCATGTCTATGCGCCCATGCTGGGTGTAGCTCGAGATCCACGATGGGGAAGAACAGAGGAAAGCTACGGAGAGGACCCGCACCTGGTTTCCAAAATCGGTGTGGCCTTTATCAACGGATTGCAGGGAACAGGAGACAAACGCTTCGACGAAAATCATATTGTAGCCACGGCTAAGCATTTTATCGCCGATGGGGAACCTATCGCCGGTTTGAACGGCTCGGCCTATGACGTGTCCGAACGGCTTCTCCATGAAATTCACCTTCCGCCCTTTAGGGCCGCCGTGGAAGAAGCACAGGTTGGCAGTATCATGCCTGCGCATCACAGCTTGAACGGCATCCCCTGCCATGCCAATGCCTATATCATGAATGACATACTCAGAGAAACATACGGATTTGAGGGTTTTGTTGTAAGTGACAACAACGACATTTTCAACTTGATGAACCTCCTGCGTGTGACCAAAACATGGACAGAAGCGGCCAGACTTTCACTGGCAGTGGGCATTGATACCGAATTAGCCTGGGAACGGCCGTGGGATACCGGGCGTGCCTATGGAGCACCGCTCGTCGAAGGAGTGAAAAGCGGCGCAATCCCAGCCGGGCTTCTCGATAAAGCTGTAAAAAATGTTTTGCGGGCCAAGTTTAGACTTGGATTGTTTGATGAGGGAGAAGAGATCCCGGAATGGCAGGACTACGAGCTCTCCGGCGAAAAGGGCAGGAAGGATTACAAAGTCGTGACCTATTCGGATTCCATACGAGGACGCGACCTGGGAGGCGATTATTTCAACACTCTTGACCGTCTCACTATTGCCAGAGAAAACGCGGAGGAGATACTGAACGATCCATCTCACAATACAATGGCACTTGATGTGGCACGTAAAGCCATCATTCTTTTAAAGAATGAAAAGCGTTTTCTTCCCCTTGAAAGTAGTGCCTTGAACAGGGTCGCCGTAATCGGGCCTAACGCAGCTCAAGAACTACTGGGTGGCTATTCCACACCCAAGGTTCGCTATTTTGTTTCTGTATTGGATGGCATCAGGAATCATGTCGGTAAGGATGTCGAAGTGCTCTATGAAGAGGGGGTGAGCATCGAGGATTTCGAACGCGAAAACATCAGTGAGGCTGTTGCGATCGCCCGGAAGTCGGACGTGGCGGTAGTCGTTGTAGGCGGAAATGAGATCACCTGCAAAGAGAACGAAGACCGGGATAATCTGGGATTGGTTGGACGACAGCAGGAACTGGTGGAAGCGGTCTATGCCACCGGAACGCCCGTTGTCGTTGTTCTGCTGCATGGGCGGCCTCTGGCTCTAAAGTGGATCAAAGACTATGTTCCTGCCATCATCGACGGATGGTACCTGGGCCAGGAAACGGGAAACGCCGTGGCGGATGTGCTGTTTGGGGAAGTCAATCCTGGGGGAAAGCTTCCCATGACCGTACCCAGAAATGTGGGACAGGTTCCGTGCTATTACAACGTGATGCGTGCAGGACGTCCCGGTGGGTATTTTCAGTCCAAGGCAGAGCCGCTGTGGCCCTTCGGCCATGGTTTGAGCTATACGACATTTACGTATTCTAACCTCAAGATCGAACCAACATCGTCAACCTCGGCTTCAGTCAGCATCGATATTACGAATTCGGGGGACAGAACAGGAGATGAGGTCGTTCAGCTCTACGTCAGAGATGAATATGCCTCTGTCGTCCGGTCGGTCATGGAACTCAAGAGATTTCAGCGCCTCACTCTTGAACCAAGAGAGCAGAAGACCGTCACCTTTACCCTCGACAAAGATGCTTTTGCCTTTTATGACGAAAAGATAAAGGACTGGGTCGTTGAACCCGGAGATTTCACCATCATGGTCGGGAGTTCTTCGTCGGACATCCGGATTTTGAAGGCGGTGACATTGAAATAAATTGAGGACGCGGAAGTCGAATGGAAGAGGATTTTTTATCGACGTTTTGTTTTGAGAGGATTTTTCCACTTCAGTTTGGGAAAACGGCTGAAATCAGAGTCAGTCGAATACAGCAAGCATCCATTCTCTATCGAAAGCGCAGCCAAGTGAGCATCCGCAACAAGATTTGCCTTTGCCTGTCCATCAAGGAGCATACTCCGAAATATATGCCAGTGACTTTCTGTTGGATTGATTAAGCGCACGCAAGGCTGATCGAGCCAGCTTTCGACTCGCTTTAGAGCCTGTTCAAGGGATAGCGGCTTTTTGAATACCTGCCTGTTCGTGCTGATGCGTACAAATGCCGTAAGAACCGGCCAGCAGAGACAAACCGGGGACTCTCCAGATAGCTGTGTGTCCCACCACTGCCGTGCGTCCTCATGGAGTGGACTAAGTCTGTCTTCAGCATAAAGCAGTATATTTGTGTCGACAAGAATCATCGCCGATTTTCGCCTTCCACCTGGGCAAGCAGTTCCTGAATATTGTCGAGACTGAGTCCCTCTAGGAGACCCATTTCATGCGGAATTGTCCGGTAATGCCTGCTTTTTTGAGGCTTTTCGATATAATCCAATCCCTTTCGGAGTGCTTCATTGAGAAGCACCTTGAAGGGCTTTTTCAATTTCGTGGCCAATTTTTTCGTCCTCTGTGCCACATCTTCATCAAGTGTCAATGTTGTTCTCATGAAGACATCATAGCATAAAATTAAATGATGTCAAGCCATCAATATATTCATAGCAATCCCGAAAATGTCATTTTGAGTTACACGATAGATGACGCATTAAAAGCAGTTTTTTTCTCAAAGCTAGGGAGGCGTAGGCCTGCCGAAGACCGTGAATTCTAGCACTCCGCAGGGATGATCCTTCGGCCAACCGGTAATTGTCAGTCGTACGTGGCGGCATTTGATGGGTGTGATTTCATCGAACTCGATAGCGTTATCCAGGTCATTTTCTGTCTTATCTACGACGGTCGAAAAGGATTTTCCGTCTGTGGAGCCGCCCGCGTAATAGAGATAGATCCGGCCGTCAACGTCGACAAAGAGAGCAGGATCAAAAGCTCCTCCATCTTCCCAGCTGCGGCCGGGATCACGCTCGCTTTCCAGCCTCTCTCCCTGAATATCAACGAAATGTCCGATGAATTCGAATGGGCCCAATGGATCAATACTCTGAAATAACCCTCTATCGTTTCCGGTCAGATAGACATGATTTTTATGCACGGCAGCGGTAGGTGCCGTGATCTTCGGCTCTCCGGAAATGGATACCTAATGGTATTCCCAATGCACGAGATCTTTACTGGACCAAACGGCGGCACGAACTTGTGCGTCAAAGGGGAGCCCCCCAGTTAGATACAGATAGTAGTCCTCCTGCCATTTTATAACGGTAGGGTCTGCGAGCCTTCCGGCATTTTCCAAAACCAGGGGATTGGCGTATCGCGCTGCGTTATTCGGTTGGGTGGAGGGAAAACCTTCATCGGAATTATCAATGACTCTTAAATCAGCTTCAAGCGCTGCCAAAAGCGTTAGAATGATCGCAAGGAATCCTTTTCGAATAGACATGAATTGCCTTTCACTATGAATTTTTGAACAATGATCATATTTATGTATATAATGAAGTAAAATGTAATGTAAAATATGAAATATGTTTAAAAATGATACTGTTAGCCCCTTTTTTTATGAGATTCACTAAATGAGTCATAATCATCTCGATTCGGTAGTATCCCCTTATATCCACTTTAAGGCGGAGAATAAATGTTTGCGTACACTTCTGACAGGATGCGTACCATGAAAACTCTGTGCGTATTTATGGGCGGTATGTTTTGTGTCTATGATGGCCATATTCTCCATGACCGGAGAGGAACCCGTATATTATGGTGTTGTTCAGAAAATCATGGACGTCTGTGAACGTCTCTTTGCGGAAGACATGATGCAGTCATCGGTGGTGCTGGCCTCTCTCGTCTATCATGCCGCCATGCGTAAAGAAAAGCTTCCGCGGGTGTGGCCGTTACCGTGGCAAGATGATTAGCTGAGAATTGAGTTTTTAACTACGGAGCAAATAATTTTTTTTTAACTGAATTTTATGTTGGAGGTTATATTGTGAAAATATGCAAGTTACTTTTTGGAATCCTCTGCCTGGTTTTGATTTTTGGCTCCTGCGGCTCTGGTCAGAATGAATCAGAGCAAACTGAGTCTGCAGAGACAGTGTCAGAAATGACCGAGCCGACAAAAACCCATGTGGGAGGCTGTATCCTGGCCTCACCTTCGGCTGAAGCACCCGCGGATTTGTATCAGCAAACCGGAGTCGTTTCGACAGATGAATTCAAGCCTTTCACGAAAAAGCTTATGGTCTACGGCATTACCTTGATCGGCCGGGATGATATTTCCGACGATTTCATGCACATGGTGGCCAAAACTATCGCCGAGATGTTTCCTCAAAACGAGACTATCGATAGCGATCTGCAAAAAGAGGTTTTACGCAATCTCTACATATACAGAGCGGTGATCCCGCTTTTCAAAGGAGAAGAGCATGAGTTCTCTTCCTCAGATGGGGAGGCGTGGGCCTTAACGGCTAGCCAAAACAGCATTTGTGACATTATCATGGAGGGCGTACCCGGGCAGGTGAACGAAGTTGTCGAACATATTCTGCATTTTGTGAGTGATGTGGGGCTTCACTACACATTTCCCGACGAGTGGGGTATATCGAAAACTTCAAAAATCTACCATGCTATGCAAGAGGCGATCGCTAAAGGGCATTACAATATAGATCAGTATGACGAAGACGTTTATGAGGAAGAGCGAACCAGGGTTCTGATCCAAGAATACGCCTATTGGATCATTTTCACGGCATGGGACCTTTTTGAGCCTTATGGGCCTCAAGCGGAGTGGACGGGCATCAATGATCCTGTTGATCTAAAGAGAAAGCTCCCTCTATCGTATGAGGTTTTTGAACAGACCATTCCAAAGGTCATGGCCCCGCCCAGTTCTTCCACTCTGGAAGAATTTGTGAACTGGGACTCCCAAGAAAACTAGCCGTTTTCGTCTTCTCTTCACGGACAAAATGGATGACTCTTGAGAGCTGCATGAAGAAGAGCCCGAAAAAAGATTCATGTACGGGAAATATCATCTGTTGTGATACGATGACTTTGAAAGGAAATTATGGAAGGAGGAAATCACATGAGTAGGAAGAGATTGTTTCAGATGGGTTTTATTATGCTGATAATGGGGTTCATGGCTATAGCCGTGGTTCAGCCTCAGATTACGCCTGCCGTGGACAGCAAAAACATCATGCCCATGCGGGAGAGAGTCAAGCTCATGCAAAAGTGGTGGTCTTGGAAGAAGGCGAATGTTCTTCCCCTGGTCATGCGGGAACAGGGTATAGACATGTGGATCGTGCGCAACAATGAAGCCGACTTGTATTATAACAATGAGGGACCTGTTTATACCTTGCTCCTGCCTGCCAATCATGAAGGAATGACTTACCCCAGTCAGTATGTCGATCCTTGGTCGCAAAGCATCCCAAAATTCATGATGTTTTATGATAAGGGGGATGATGTCGAATATGTGGAGCCCAGAGACTATGCGCATATCACACAGCTTGTTATGGAAAGGGATCCCCGACGGATAGCCATCGGTCAGCACAATAACAAAGACATGATCAAAGCGCTCGGGGACAAATATGGGGCTCGAGCCATTGACTCCTGGACACTCGGCGTGAGGTGGTTGGAGACTATGAGCTCTGAGATGATCAGTGTCTACAGTCATGTCCAGAGGATTGCCAACGAGGTGATTGCTGAGGCCTATTCGAACAGCGTGATCATACCAGACGTGACTACGACCGATGACTTGAATTGGTGGATCCGTCACAAGTACCTGGAGTTGGATTTGGAGACGGAGAATCACCCCACTATCACCGTCCAGAGAAGTGATGAAAACCTGGCCATGTACGATGACCCTCCCGAGTTCTTCCGGAAGGGGAGGACGCGCAACGGCGTGAATGTTGTCATTCGGCGCGGAGATGTCGTCAGCTGCGACACGGATCTTTTTCTGCTCGGTCTGGTTACAGATTCCCATCAGCATGCTTACGTTCTGAAAAAAGGAGAGACTGACGTGCCCGGAGTTTTAAAAGAGGCCCTGCGCAAAGTCAATCGAATTCAAGACCAGTTTCGGAAGGAATTTAAGTACGGGAGGACCGGGAAGGAAATTGTGGCTGCCGCGGCCAAGATCGTTCCCGAAGAGGGGGTCATCGAAACCGAATTGGGTTTTCATCCCCCTCCTATGTTTATACGGCGGTTTCTCCAGGGAGGCTATATGTTCGACCACAAGACCTATGTGGCCGGTATGACCTCCGGACCGGGGTATTATCCCACTTCTATTGTGACAAATAACCATAAGCTTTATTACAACACTCTCTATGCCTTCGAGCCCCATACGCGGGTGGCTGTACCGGGATGGAAGGATGGACTCGAGCTGGGAATCGGTCAAATTGCGGTCTTCACTGAGAAGGGGCTGCAGTATTTAGCCCGGCCGCAGGAACTCGATTGGCACATCATCAAATAAGCGAAATTGGCTGTCTTTATTTGGAGTCAAGTTTAAATTTGTCACTTTTTTCCCCTCAAAATATTCGATCTTTGATGATATTGAAGTTATTTCTTGGAAATTAAACTGTTTTTGGTTTACAATTTGAAAGTAAACGTATGAAACACATTGTGATTTAAACCCAACTAAGGCAGAAAGAATTGAGGAGGTTCTATGATTAATGATCTGGAAAGGAAAATTCTGAAGTCCCTGAACGAAAATGCCCGAAAGAGCTTCAGAGAAGTGGCCAAAGAAGTGGGGACTTCCACGACCGCTGTTTACAACAACGTGAAAAAGATGGAAAATTCCGGTTTGCTCATGGGATATATTCCCTTGATCGATGATGAGCTTCTGGGCTTTGACCTTTACGCTGTGATATCACTCAAAATAGCTCAGGGCAGACTTCAAGAGGTCTATGACAAGATCCTCCCCTACCCAGAAGTCAGGATTATCTATGACACAACCGGAGAGTGGGATACATTGTTGGTGTGTTATTTCAGACAGCGCAGCGAGTTCGATTACTTTTTAAAGAAGAAGCTCGCCATCCCTTATATAGAGCGAATGGTGACAAACGTCGTCCTCAACGTGATAAAGGACGAAAAACGGGCTTACTTAGAGTAGTCATTCTTGTTTATGACCAATCCAGGGTTTTTGAATAAAAAAAAGAGTATTGTCATCTTTGGCATCTGCTCGGCGATCTTATTGTTTCCTTGCCATAAGGGCTTATCGCAAAATCAGGAAACCTGGAAAGAATGGCTGCGGGAAGTGGAGCCTATCATCACCAAAGCAGAGAAAACTGTTTTCGAAGCACTGCAAACAGAGGAAGATAGAACTCGGTTTGTCAATTCCTTCTGGAAAGTCAGAGACCCTGATCCGGGAACGCGCCAGAATGAGTATAAGCTGGAATACTACAAGCGTCTCGATTATGTCAATAGATTCCTGGGCGGCACGCGAACCGATCAGGGAAGAATTTACATGATTTTGGGTGAGCCGAAAGAGAAGAATACCTTTACCGGAGCAGAAAGTGTCGTCGATTCGGAGATCTGGACATACTATGGCGATAATAGACCGGGACTTCCGCCGGTTATGAATCTTCTCTTCTACAGGCGGGATAATGCCGGACCATACAGGCTGTTTTATCCGGGAATGGATTCGGCCGTCGATATACTTACACCCGGCTACAGATCAGGAAGGGAAAAGCCTAGAGAGGCTTATGCCGAAGTGAGACGAGGCTATATCGAACTTGCCGATGCCACTTTATCCGTCATCCCGGGTGAAGGGCATCCTCTCCAACCGGCTTCCTCCACTATGTCGAGCCAGGTTTTTGCTCAGATCTACACTTTGCCGGCAAAGGAAGCATCCGACACCTATCTTCGAGGATTTCAATCCATCGAGGGTGTCGTCGATGTGACCTATTCCTTCAGGGAGATGCCAGGGATAGCGGCCATTGCCTTGAGCGAAAACCGAGGGTATACGTTTCTGAATTACGCCGTCATGCCCGATACAATTCATCTCGTAAGAATTGCCGAAAATCTCAATTCAGCCAAGTTCAACCTCAATTTAAAGATCGAGGACCTTGATGGACGAACAATATATCAGCAGGAAAAAAACATCGAGTTCAAGCTCAGCGACACAGAGAAACAAGTCCTCGAGGCAAAAAAGGTTATGTTCTCCGGATTTGTACCCGTTATTGAAGGCGTTTTTACGGTGAATATTATGTTTACCAACAAGACCTCAGAAGAGTTCTTGGTCCATGAGGAAAGACTGGATCTCAGTGAAAAGACGGTGCCTGTGATAATAGGATTCAATGCAGAGGAAAATCGCTCAGACAGGTTTTCTCCTTTCAGCACAGAAAAGCTTAAAATATCCTTTGATCCTCGATCCGTGTTTAACAAGACAGATATGGTGACGGGGATTGTCTTTACGGAACGTAAGCCGGATATACGCCTCGTTCGAGTGGATGATGAAAGCGATATCATAAATGTTCATGATATGGAACAGACCGGGCAATATTTTATGTTCAGACAACCGCTTGCTGATGTGAGTTCCGCTAATTATTACCTGAGTGTGAGCATACAAGGAGAAGAGATTTTCAGAAAGCTTATAGCTGTTTTATCTTTTCTGTCTGAAAAACCGGATGGCTATGAGTGGACTGATCCTCCCACTTCTGGGCCAGCCTACAATTTTGAAATGGCGACCCAGTATTTAAACAACGGCAACATCAAAAGATCGCTGGAACATTTCAATAACCTACCTGAAGCTCTTTGGAATCCCTACACCGTTCCTATCATTGCCAGGGCCTATTATCGAAACAAGGACTATGAAAAAGTCGTAGAGCTTCTCGAAAGAGAATCGGTCCGAAAGGATTATTCGGTTCTCTTTCTCCTTGGTAATTCCGCCCTCGAGCTTCAGAACTTGGACAAAGCGGCAGAGTACTTCGAGCAGTTGAGAAACTATGGAGATACGGTCAATATCAATCAGGTCCTCGGTGCCATTTATCTTTCGCTGGGAGAAAGAGAGAAAGCCAGAGTGTATTTTGACAGAGCAAAAGAATTGGCAAGCCAGCCCGAAGAAAAGTAACGAGAGAAATGGAGAATCTAACGATGAGAGTAAACACTGCAAGTATTCTCGTGGGGTTATTCATTCTGTTTGTCGCTGTATTGGGTTTTTCAGGAGACAGAGTCTATGGGACAGGAAATGGTTTATCAGGAATCCAAGGCGGGACGACTGGAGCCATACGAGGCATAGTCAAAGATGCCAAGTCCGGTGATCTTATAGAAAAAGCGAAAATAGTCATGGTGAGTGTAAAATCCGATACCATAAAATACGAACTCCAGACAGATAAAAAGGGCAGTTACTACAAAGGGGGACTCCAACCCGGTTATTACAATTTCCGTGTTGAAATGGATGGATACCTGCCCGCCTCAAAAACGATTAGGGTAAGACTGGGTGATACTGTCCAAGGTGATTTTGAGCTCCAGGTCTTTGAAGCTGCGCCAGCTGATGAATCGGCCAAAGTGGCCAATAAAGGGATGAAGCTGTTCAGGGAGGCCAAATGGGAAGAAGCCGTGCAGGAGTTTAGCCGCGCGATAACGGAAGATCCTTCAAACCCAGTGTTCTATTTTTACCGGGGCCTGTCTCAGGAAAACAATGGCCGGATTGACGATGCCCTTGCCGACTACCAGAAGGCGATAGAGCTCAAGCCTGATTTTATTCTGCCATATTCCAGATCAGGTAAAATCCTCGCCCGGCAACAGGACCAGGAGAAAGCGGGCGAATTTTACCAGAAAGCCGTCGAATTGGGTGATCAGGATATCACCACACTCTACAATTATGGTGTGGTTCTGATCAATCTCGGCCGGAGTCCGGAGGCACAGTCCATTTTTGAGCGCTTGATTTCCCTGGATACAGACTATGCGGATGCCTACTATCATCTCGGTATCATCGCTATCGGTCAGGGCAATGCGGCCAAGGCCAAGGAGCTTCTTCAAAAGTTCCTGGAGTTGGATCCTGAAAACAGGAATGCACCCGTAGCCAAACAGATACTAGCTAATCTGGATTAAAAGCTATCGCCGCTATCCGTAAGGGAATAGAAAGCGTTACCACAATTCTTTGATCTCATCCTCGAATCCGGTCATTTCCCACCGGATGAGAGACATGGGGATCATACCCGCAGCAAGGTACTCATCCATGAACTCCTTCAGATTGAAATCATTGCCAAGTTGCTTGGCCCGATCTCTGATCAGATTTATGAACTGGACTTTTCCTAAGACCATGCCCATGTGCCAGCCGACATAGCGTAGCGTGGTCTGCATTTCGTATTTCAAATGGGGGCTGTCTTCGAGCAGCTCTCCATGCGGTGCACACTTGACGGCAAAAGCCATCGCCTCCTCGAGGGTGTACTCATGGCTGTGCATCTTGAGATCAGCAATAGCCCGGCAGGTGCGGAAAGCGGCCTGTTCATAGACAACTTCTCGAGCCCTTTGGGGACGTTGATCGAGATAACCCGCATGCATCAAGAGCTCCTCTAAGGCGAAGGCGAATCCCTCAGACCTGATCCAATCGATTTCATAGAGTCGTCGAACGCCTCGGATGGGACGCTCATCGCGATCATGTCTCAGTTCATCGAAATAGTGGCCAACGCATTCATGGGTTTCCTCGGGGAGCGATTCACGGTGAGAAAAATTGAAAAAGTAGTCGTGATGCTCTGGCCAGCGACCTTCAAACCTGTGCCAGGTGCCGAAGTAATCTTCGGTCGTCAAATAATCCTGGACGGTAAAGATTTCTTCCTCTCTGAGAAACTTCATGACATGTTCCAGCGAAGCTTTGACGCTTTGTTTATATTCTTCCTGTGAGGAGACCGGTTTGAGGGGAGGGAGCTTCCGGTTTCTGTTCTGTTCCAACTTCAAGAAGGTTATGACCCGGTTGTCTTCACGTTCAACGGCCTCCAGACAATCTTACCATGTGTAGGGAAAGAGGTGCACATTTTTCAGCCACCAGTTGTAGCTGTCTTTTCCGACGCCGGCTTTAGCTGTCATTCTGTCGATATTCTCTTCGACCCATAAACCGTAGTTCTCCACCGCCGCTTGAACTTGAGTCACCTCATCCGCCAAATCCGGATGATGCTCGGCTAGTCTTTCAGCAAGTCTACGGTATTCTTCGCTCTCTTCCTTCGCACCCCATACTGCCATGATGGCAAAATCTTTGGCTCCTTCAGTCAAGTTCTGTTTGGCCTGTTTATAGATGGCAGGGATCGCCTTAAGCTGTTTCTGGATTTCACTCTTTTTTTCCTCGGATAGAGGCAAGTTATCGGGAATCCGGAGATCGATATCGATGACCGGGCCCGCTCCACCTTGGGAAGGAAGATAGAAACAGGGATCCCGCGACCAGGGACGGAGGACTCGATGATAGAATTCCAGCCCATTCATCTCTGCACGCACGAGATGGTAATCCACTTTCTGCGAGATTGGCCACGAACTTATATCGATGGCTGCCAGTCTATCTTTGAACTGGCGAAGTCCGTGTCTCTGGTCGTTCATGGCCTTTATTGAATAGTCGGGAACACCATCGATCTGTTTTGGCTTTTGGAACTCCCGGAATTCCTTGAAAAGGGTAACCAAGCTAGTGTATTCGCTGCTTTGTGCAATCGTTGAATTCTGTTCTGTCCTGCATGCGAAAGGAATAAGGGCACAAATTATTAGCGATGAAATAAAAAATGTGAGAGATATCTGTTTATACATGGTTAGCCTCCGCTAAAAAAGCAATATTTCCGATGAGAGCATGGTAAAGGCCTGATGTCATTGTTGTGACTGAAGGCCAGGCAAGAATGAGATCTTGAGCCAAACGGGGCGGCACATAGGACGCTCCTTGAAAACCAGCTTATTATTGATGAGATAAATCAGCTTCTAGAGCATTTGTGCTTTCATCCAGCCGGCGGTGTTGTGAAAATTGGCCACATTGCTTCCGGGTGGGACGAGATTGTCGCAGGCCTCTCGCAACTCATCGGAAAGGGTCATCTCCAGCACGGGAAGCAGGTCTTCAAGGTGCTCCATTTGTTCCGGTCCGATCAAGGGAGCCGTCACGCCTGGCTGGTCTTTACACCATAAGATTCCTAACTGCGCTGGGCTGAGGCCGGCTTCTTCAGCCAGCTTCACAAACTTTTTACCCACGACAATGCCCTTGGCTGTCACGCGGTCCGCATAGAATCCCCCTCGCAAAGCAGCCCTTGAGTCAGGGGGATAGACGTCCTCTTCATTATAGACGCCGACCAAAATCCCCATCGCCAGAGGAGACCAGGTGATGATTCCCAGACCGAACTTCTGGGCCATGGGGATCAATTCATTTTCTATGCGCCGGTCTAAGAGGTTGTAAGGGGGCTGTTCGGTAGCCACACGCACGTACCCCTTCATTTCGCTGAGAAGTATAGCTTCGGTCACGGCCCAAGCTGGATGAGTGGATAGACCCACGTAGCGAATCTTACCTTGACGGACTAAGTCCGTCAGGGCGCCCAATGTCTCTTCAATGTGCACCTCCAGATCCTGACGGTGTATCTGATATAGATCGATGTAATCCGTCTGAAAGCGTTTCAAGGATCCTTCCACAGCCCGCATCATGTTTAAGCGCGTCGGCCCGCTCTGATTCGGGCCTAATTCTGGTACGAATTCATCCAGCGTTAACCCGGGGCGGCGCTGGCCGTGGTCACACTTTGTGGCCAGCAGCACTGAATGGCGCAGCCCGCTCTCCTTGAGCGCTCGACCGATGATACGCTCGCCTTCACCCTCGGCGTACGAATCTCCTGTGTCGATGAGGTTGATACCCGATTCCACAGCTCGGATCAGCATCGCTGCTGATTCTTTCTCGGGAACCGGGTCTGCAAAGCAATCTGTCCCGAAACAAAGGGGCGATACTTTGACTCCAGTTCTTCCTAAATTCCGATATTCCATGGTATTCCTCCGTCTGGATTATATCTTTTTATTTATATTCTTAATTATTCCTGAGTGATCCCAATCCTTAATTGTTCCCCACTGAAAATTCTGGTCGGTAAAACCGACCGCTCGTATTCCCGTTTCCATTTCACAGTTGAGGAAAGCTTGGATTGACGCGTAGGTCACACCCTCGAGGGATTCTATTTCCAGCCAGCGGTTCTTTTCCAGTTCGAGAAAGATATGATACTTGTCTTTTTGATAGAGTTTCTTAGCTTTTCGAATTCTGTGAACATCCACGACGCCTCCAGTTTGATGTGCTTGACAAGCGCAAAGAGTATTTGGACATGCGGGCTACAGGATACACTTTCCTGCAAGGTTATTTCAAGCGATTGATTATTGATTGATTATTTTCAGAATAAGAATCTGAAGTTCTATCCTTCTCCATTGGATTTGCATTTTTGGAATACGCTGAGTATGATGGGGCTCGAATTTTCTAAAACGCGTTGTCTATAGAGGAGGTGCCGGTGTCTGGAAAGAAAGAGGTATGGTTTCCTGAAATTGACGGCGACTGGTGGCAGATCGCCGGAAATCCTGATCTCGGGAAGTATCAGACTGACCGTCAAGAGCCATTGGATTTCGGTATCTGGCAGGCAGCTGACGGAACCTGGCAGCTGTGGTCCTGTGTCCGGTACACAGGATGCGGAGGCCACACGCGGCTCTTCTATCGCTGGGAAGGTGACAAGCTGACCACCAAACACTGGCGTCCTATGGGCATTGCCATGGAGGCTGATCCAAATTTCGGAGAAACGGTGGGAGGGTTACAGGCGCCATATGTTTTCCGCAGGGATGACGTTTACTACATGTTTTACGGTGATTGGGTCAACATTTGCCTGGCGTTGAGCCGGGATGGAAAAACCTTTGCCCGGCATCTCAATGCCGATGGTCTATCCGGTTTATTCTCCGAGAAGCCTGGTACCAGTACCCGGGACCCGATGGTTATGGCCTATCGTGATCAGTTCTACATTTATTATACAGGCGTACCTGAAGGGAAGGGGGCCATCTACAGCCGGACCTCAGCCGACCTGTTCACGTGGAGCGATTCCGTTGTCGTCTCTTCCGGGGGGAGTGGGGGAGACGGGGCTGCCTCCGCCGAATGCGCTTTCGTCTATTATTTACCGCAGGATTTTTCCTTTTATTTCTTCCGGGCCCACCCCATAAAGGGTAGTCAAGAATATGCGACGTCAGTATACCGGTCCCAGGAGCCTCTGGACTTTGGCGTAGATTCCGATAAAAACCGCATCGGCAGTCTTCCTTTCGAAGTTGTTAGAATAATCAAGGATGGATCCGACTTTTACATCACGGCTTTGAACCCGGATTACGATGGGATCAGGTTGGCCAGGATGAAATGGGTTCGCAAGAAAACGGGGTTCTGAAAGAGGATGACAAGTCTCGCTCAGCAGAGATAGGGATTAGGGCTTTATTTTATTGCTAAAATTTAAACTTTTTTTAAGTTTTTATTGACTTTTTATCTTTTATAATCTAAATTACTTTACATATATGTTTAAAAACACACTTTTATCTTTACAGGGAAGGATGGATTCCTATATATTCCACACATTTAGAATTTTTAAGGAGGTAATATGAAGAGATTAGGAAAGAAATCTTTACTTGTTGTGCTCATGTTGGCTTTACTCTGGTCATTCGGATTGGCCCAGTCCCAAGAAACAGGGGCTATCGAAGGAACCGTTCAGACTCCCGAAGGTGAACCTCTTCCTGGCGTGGAAGTCACTATCTCCTCTCCCTCTCTCATTGGAGGAAGTCAGAGTGTCATTACCAACGAATATGGCCGATTCCGGTTCCCCGCTCTTCCCGTAGGAACCTATGAAGCTGAAGCAAGATTGCAGGGTTTCAACCCGCAAAGAAAAGTCGACCTTCGTCTATCTGTGCAGATGACGTTGACCGTGACCTTCGTGCTCACCATTGGCTCACTCGAAGAGACCATCGAGGTCATCGGCGAAGCGCCTATTCTCGACGTCAAAGATTCGCAGTTGAGCACGGCCACCATGGAAAAGGAATTCCTGATGCAGCTCCCCTCTCCCAGATCGCTCCGGCGACAGATAACTTATGCTCCCAGTTCGGTCGGAGAGCGCGGCGCCACCCCTTATGGTGCATCAGAGAGCTTATCGAGCAACTTTCTGATCGATGGCGTCAAAACGAACAGCCCGGAAGCCGGCGAACCCGAGGTGAATCTGGACTATGATTCGATCGAAGAGATGAAGATGATGGGACAGGGAACCAATGCCGAGTACGATGGGTTTTCCGGAATCGTTGTCTCCACCATCACTAAGAGCGGAGGAAACGAACTCCAGGGCTTGGGAACGTTTTGGTTTCAGTTGCCCGGCTTTCACACCGCCAATTGGAACAACTTTCGCGACGATGAGGGAGAATTGTACCTGTACCAGGCTGACTGGGAAAGGGAATACGATTTCCACTTCAACCTGGGCGGCCCCTTTATCCAGGACAAACTCTGGTGGTATTTCAGCGCCAAATACGTCAATTTCAAGGTCGAAGTTGCCGATTATGAGTTCGACACAGAACGGGGCTGGGATTGGCGAGCGCTGGGTAAAGTGACCTGGCAAATCGGCGCCAACGACAGGATTTTCGGAACCTTCGATTATTCCAGGGACCGCGTCGACGGTATCGAAGCCGGGCCTAATACCGCTCCTGAGGCCGTGGGTGCGGAGTGGTCCTGGCAGGCGTTCTTCAACGCCAACTTTCTCCATATCTTCTCCGACACCACCTTCTTGGAAGCCAAAATTGGCGGCTACAGGCAGATCGGTAAACCGGATATGGATTACAATATTCCTCCGCGCTTTGACGAGGGAGAAGAGTATTTATCCGGAAATTTCTGGGAAATCTGGGAGCTGGAACGCAAACGCACCCAGATAAACGCCGCTGTCAGCCATCATGTGGAAGAATTTTTAGGAACGCATGATTTCAAATTCGGCGGCGAATATGAAAACTCGTACATGATGAACTACAGAGGGTACCCGGGGGACGCGCTCTATATCGACTACTTCGGAGATCCCTTCCTGAAGATCACCTATGCCCCTTACCTCAATCAGCCCACTACCAAAAGAACATCCCTCTTCCTGCAGGATCAGTGGTCTATCTCCGATAGAATCTCCATCAACTGGGGTATCCGTTGGAACAACTGGCGGGGCTCGACACCCGAAGACGGCACCATATTCAAACCCAAAGATGGCTTTGCTCCGCGGCTAGGTATCACCATCGACCTTCTGGGAGACAACACCACTGCTCTCAAGGGACACTACGGCCGTTACTACCACGGTGTTATGGGCATGTGGTTCGGCCACTGGTCATACAAAGGAGAATATGCCGAGTACGAATGGAATGGCGATGAATACGAGTTGGTATTCGAAGAAGTGTGGGGAGACAATCCCTACCAGGTCGATCCCGACCTGAAATTCCCATACCTGGACAATTTTGTCGTCGGCTTGGAGAGAGAGTTGGGCAGAGACATGATTGTCGGCGTCTCTTACGTCTACCGCAATCACCACAACCTCATATCCAATGTCAACCTCACCGGACAGTGGGTGCCTGTGTCCTGGACATCTCCTGATACGGGCGAAACATTCACCATCTACGAGCGAGTAAATCCCGGAGAAAACGACAGATACATCACCAATCCCTACGAAGGGCAGGGCAGTGATATCGGTGCGGCCTTCGCCGACATCGTTCCCTTCACCCCGAGTCGAAAGTACCAGGGCATCGAGTTCACCTTCCGCAAACGATTCTCCAACCGCTGGCAGCTCTTCGCCGCCTACACCTACAGCAAGGCATCGGGTTCGGATGATAATTCCTGGGGAGAATACGAAGAAAACAGGACATCCAGCCTGGGATCGTCCGTGCTCTTCCTGAATCCCAACTGGGCTATCAATGGAGAAGGAAGGCTTTCGAGAGATCATCCGCACATTTTCAAGCTCGCGGGCTCCGTCGTTTTGCCGCTGGATATTACCTTCGGTGCCTTCTATCAGCTGGCCAGCGGACCCACATACAACCGCAACTTCAGAGTTCCTGAAGAGATCGATCCGGATGGTGTGGGTGTATTTTCCGGAACCCTGCGTTTCTATGGAGAAGAGAAGGGCTCATTCCGCTATCCCACCCAGCACAACCTGGATCTCCGGCTCGAAAAGTTTTTTACTTTCGGTGATGGGATGAGGATTGGGCTCTTGATGGATATGTTCAACGTGTTTAATGTCGATACGGTAACCGAGGTTGAAGAACGCATCGAACCCGGACGCGATCCCTTCGGCTTCGCCCGGGGGATTACCGGTGCCAGAGAATTCAGGTTCGGACTCCATTTCGAGTTCTAAGTTCAAGTTAACGATCGTGTAACGCTAGTGGATATCGAGGAGGGGGAGTGCATCCCCCTCTTTTTTTTATCCGATCTTTTCTGATCTAAGGCCTCAGTTCCTGCTTGCGGAGATACAATTTCTTTAAGCTCAAGCGACGACGAGAAGTTATCGCTCCCGATGCATCAAGAAATCGATGACCAGGAGAAAACCCATAGGATCGTTGCAGATGTTCTTTCCGTCGCCTATCCCCGCCCTGAGCGGAGAGGGTGGCCGCCTTCAAACTCAACTTTCAAGCAGCCGTGTTTATTTTGTCCGTGTGAGTGGCTTTGCCTTTAATGATTGAAAGCACATCCGAATTTTCGGGAATTGACATTTCCGCATATTTTGTGCGGAAATGGTGTCGAATTTGACATGTATTAGGAGCAGCAAGGAACAAGAATCCTCAGCTTTGATTGACGCCGGGAACAATTTTTGTTAATTTAATCCTTCTCGTTAGTGGTGGACTTTTATACCTTTTGAGGAGAGGTGTCCGAGTGGCTTAAGGAGCACGCTTGGAAAGCGTGTGTGCGGTATTCCCGTACCGTGGGTTCGAATCCCACCCTCTCCGCCACTCATTTTTCAGTAAAAGCTGAGGAGTCATAATGGATAGCAAATTTTATATCGACGTTGAGGATATTTATGTCGCGCCTAATTACAATCCCCTTGATGTTGTTATTACCAGAGGCAAAGGCGTCTGGGTTTGGGATGTGGAGGGGAATAAATACCTTGATTTTTTGAGTGGCTATTCCGCGGTGAATCAAGGCCACTGTCATCCAAGAATCGTGAAAGCCCTAACGGACCAGGCCAAGAGGCTTACCATGACCTCTCGTGCATTCCGGAATGATCAGTGGCCTTTATTGGCGAAGGAGCTGTGCGATCTGACAGAATACGAGATGGCGCTGGTCATGAATTCTGGAGCGGAAGCGGTGGAGACGGCGCTTAAAGCGGCACGATTGTGGGGGTATTTGAAAAAGGGGATAGCCGAGGATTCAGCGGAGATCATTGTCTGCGCGAATAATTACCACGGTCGAACGATCACCATCGTCGGGTTTTCAACAGAAGCGATAGTCCACAATCACTTCGGCCCTTTTACACCGGGATTCAAAATTATCCCCTACGGGGACGCCGAAGCCCTGGAAAATGCCATAACACCAGCGACTGTTGCCTTTCTCGTCGAGCCCATCCAGGCAGAAGGTGGGATTATCCTTCCCCCTTCCGGCTATCTCGAAGAAACGAAGACAATCTGTGATAAATACGGAATTTTGTTCTTGGCCGATGAAATTCAAACAGGGCTCGGTCGAACAGGGAAATTGTTTGCCTGTGATCACGAGTCTGTCAAGCCTGATATCATGATTATCGGCAAATCGTTAGGCGGAGGCTGCTACCCCGTTTCTGCTGTGCTTTCCAGCCGGGAGATACTCGAACTTTTCAAGCCTGGTTCCCACGGCTCCACTTTCGGAGCCAATCCATTGGCCTGTGCTGTAGCACGGGAGTCTCTAAGTGTCCTTCAAGACGAAGAGATGATCCCAAATGCCGAAGAACAGGGCCAGTATTTCCTGAAGAAACTCAGCGGAATCAAAAGCAAATGGATAAAAGAAGTCAGAGGGAGGGGATTGCTTCTCGGCATTGAATTAAAAGAAGAAGCCGGGGGAGCCAGGCGATTCTGTGAACGCCTGGCCGATGAAGGGCTGCTCTGCAAGGACACACACGGGCAAGTCATCCGGTTTGCCCCCTCATTGACCATCAAGCAAAAAGATTTGAATTGGGCCTTCAAAAGAATAAAAAAGGTCTTCAAAGAAGCCAGCTAGCCTGCACTGCGCCAAAAAAAGTGCAGGGCACGTTTTGCCGCAAACGCAGAAAATTACCCCGGCAGGGGACAGTTGACCTGATTTGTAAACAGTGAACTCATTTGGTCCCAGGGGTATTAACGACATGTCTTCTTGGCATATTTTTTGCAGCTATATGTGGTTGTGAGGAGAGGACAAATGAAAAAACCATTGTGTGTGTTCGGCATTTTACTGGGAGCAATATTGGTGTCGAGTTGCATTTATTATATCCCCGTACCGGCTGGGGAGATGCCTCCTGGAGAGGATTACTATGAGGATGACTACCCTGGATACGCAACTCAGATGGATACTTCCTATTTTTACGAATATCTCTCTCCCTACGGAATATGGGTGAATCAGCATCCCTATGGGTATGTCTGGATTCCTTATAATGTCGAATATGGCTGGCGGCCATACACTCATGGAAGATGGGTTTGGAGCGCATATGGCTGGACTTGGATTTCTTTTTTCGACTGGGGATGGGCGCCTTTCCATTACGGTCGATGGGGCTGGGATTATTCCCTTGGCTGGTACTGGGTACCCGGATCTTTATGGGGGCCGGCTTGGGTAACCTGGCGATATGGGTCCGCTCACATCGGATGGGCGGCTTTGCCGCCTGATGCGGTATTCACCATTGGTGTTGGTCTAGATCAATTGCCCTACCCGATTCCTGATACGTTGTGGATATTTGTCGAAGGCCGGTATTTCTTATCCTCCGGCATCCATCACTATGTGCTTCCGTTTGAGCGCAACTATACGATCATCAAAAAGACGATGATCAAGACAAACATTGTCCACCGGAATCGATTGGTTGTGAATCAAGGAGTAGATATCGAGACGGTGAGCCGTATGACCAACAGCAAAATCACGAAGCACATGCTTTCGGATATGGACCAGCCCGGTGCGGCGAAAGTTCGGGCTGACGAAATTAGCATGTACAGGCCGCCTCTGCGAATGAATGAAAGAGCAAAGCCGGAAACGGTGGTCGATAAGGCCGAAGCCCAGGAAAAGGTGATCCGAGCCCGTATAAAGAGAACGACGGAGGAGACTTCAGAAACAATTGAAACCCAGCTAAAAAGGGAACAGGAGCGTGAAGCAAAGAATCTTGAGGAGAGCCAGAAGAGAGAAGAGACCCTGATCCAGAAGGACAGGATTAAAAAAGTCGAAGAGGCCGAATCCGAGAAGGAGAAAGTCCGGATAGAGAAGGATTTTGAAAAGAAGCTGGAGAGCGCAAAGAAGAGGCATGAAACTGAAAAATCGATGATGGAAAATAGACACGAAAAGGAAAGTCAAAGGGTTAAAGCGGTAAAATCCAAAAAGGAAGATGAAAAGGAAGATCCGAAGACAAAAAAGAAAAAATAGAGTTATTTATATGGAGTATTTTTCAATTATTGCTTCTGGGATCGCCACGGGTTTTCCTGTTTTTGAGTTGATGAGAACGTAAATAGAGTGTCCCTGCGCCGCAATTTTTCCGGAATCTTTCAATAGCTGAAAGCAGACCTTTACAGTCATTTTTTTGATCTCTTTTACCCAGGTTCTGACGGTGATTGTCTCGTCCATGAAAAGAGGTCTTTTGTACTCAATCGTGGTGGATTTGGTGGCCCAGGAAAATCCCCGCTTAAAAAATTCTTCGATGGGCACTTTATAGCATCTCTTCATTTGATCTACCCTGGCGAACAGCAGATAATCGAGATAGACGGATTGATGAACATGGCCGTTGTAGTCGATGTCGGACGGCCTGACGACGATTTCCGTTTCAAATTTCGAATACATGCTTTTAACCTTATCTGAAAATTTTTATGACTATCAGGACCTGACTTATCAGGATAACGCTGCCTCCAATCAAAGTCCGGAGAGACGGGATTTCATGGAGAAGGAAAAAGGCAAAAATAATGCCATAAACGGGCTCTAAGGCATTAATCAGGCTTGCTGTTTGGGCTTTGATGTGCTTCATGCCCTTGATGAAGAGGGTGTGAGAGACGGCTGTGCAGACCGTCCCCAGAACGATGAGAAGGAAGATATCTTGACCGGTGACATAAGGCTTCAGAACAAAGAAAAAGGGCAGAAGGAAGAGAGTGGCGAAAAAGTCCTGATGGAAAGCAAGGGTCAAACTGGTGTGTTTTTGAGTCAGATTCCGGTTGTACACAGCCAGCAAGGCAAACGTGAAGCCTGAAAGAAGCCCCCAGAGCACACCCAAAAAAGAAGCATTTTGGGTGCTGAACCTGGGGACAATGAGAAACACACCGAAGAGACAGATAAGAGAAAACAGGACGTTGATCTTTATTAGCCGTTCTTTGAAAAAAAGGGGCTCCAAAAATGTTGTGAAGACCGGAAAAGTCGAGAAAGCTAAAAGGCCGATGGCCACGCTCGATATCTGAATGGATTGAAAGAATGAAATCCAGTGGATGGCCAGGATAAATCCCAAGAAGAGTAGGAGGGCATAATGTTTTGTCGGTAGTATACGAAATCTCTGATGAAAGTAAAAGAGTAGTACGCCAAGGGTTATGCTGGCAAAAAAGACTCTGCCGAGAACAATAATGAGAGGGGTGAGGTCCAGCCATTTACCGAAAAGTCCGGCAAGCCCGAAAAGGAGGACGGCCGCATGAATTTCAAGCAGGCTTTTTTTCGTACTCATTTCTAAAACAATATACTACTCTATCTCTCTTGACAATATAAAGCCTTGAGAATCGGTTATCAGTATCTTTCAAGATCATGAATTTAAGGAAGCTTCCGCATTGAAACGAGTAAAATTGCCAGGTTTTCGGCAAAAATTATGTATTGCATTACTCGAGAAATGTGTTAATATAAAACTTAATAGAACGTCATATTAGCCACATTTCATTCGTCTAAAAACAATGAGCTATTTGATTTACGCTAGAAAATACAGGCCTATGACATTCGAGGAGATGATTGGCCAAAAGGCCGTGGTCCAGACACTCCAGAATGCGATCAAAAACGACAGGGTTTCTCAGGCTTATATTTTTTCGGGAATGAGGGGTATCGGAAAAACCACTGCCGCCCGGATTCTGGCCAAAGCACTCAATTGCAAGGAGGGCCCCACTGCTGCACCCTGTAACAAATGTGAGTTCTGCACGTCCATAAACGAAGACCGTTCCGTCGATGTATTGGAGATCGATGGCGCTTCCAACCGTGGGATCGATGAGGTCCGGTCTCTCCGGGAAGGCGTGAAATACAAGCCCATTCATAGCCGGTATAAAGTCATCATCATCGACGAAGTTCACATGCTCACGCGAGAAGCCTTCAACGCTTTGCTCAAAACGCTCGAAGAGCCTCCGCCGCATACGGTCTTTATCTTTGCTACGACCGAATTTCATAAAGTTCCAGCCACAATCATATCAAGGTGCCAGCATTTTGAGTTCAAAAAAATCTCGCAAAAGGAACTCATCAACCACCTTCTTGATATCACCAAGAGGGAAAACATCACCATCTCGCCATTTGGGCTGAATCTTATGGCCGAAGCAGCCGATGGAAGCTTGCGGGATGTCCTGAGCTTGCTGGATCAAGCCGTCGCCTTTTCAGGAGAAAACATCAACGATGACGACCTGAAGGAAATCTTGGGCACTATCAGCCAGGAACTGCTCCTCCAATTTTCAGGTGCCATACTCAAAGAGCAGTCCGCTGAACTCTTTCCTCTAATTGAAAAAATAATTGAGTATGGCTATGACCTGCGATTCTTTTACAAAGAGCTCATTCACCACTTCCGAAACTTGCTGCTCGTCCGGTCTATGGAGGAGCCACAAGATGTCCTTCCCTTGAATGAAGATGACTTGAAGAACCTGAGAAGCGTTGCCGAGAAAGCTTCTTCGGAGGAACTGCTGCGTTACCTGATTGCCCTTCAAGAGGGGGAGCAGGAATTGAAGTATTCTTCGCATCCTCGAATTTATCTGGAGGCGCTCCTCGTCAAACTCAGTCATTTCAAGAAAATTACCCCGCTCAAGGACCTTCTCAAAGATATTGAGGATGTTAAAAAGGAACTCAGGAAGCCTGGAGTCCGACCGGTGATCTCTGAGCATAACCGGTCTGATTTCAGTCGGAATAGGGAAAAAATGCCGCCAACTCCTCCCCCCATTGCAGAAGACATGTCCCCGCAAAAAACAGGAATTAAGGATGTTAAGGCGGACACCGGGAAGAAAACACCAGATCTGAAGCCAGAAAAAACTGTTAAAAAGCACAAGGAGATTGATGCAGCGGTGAAGGATCCCACAGTCCAGACGTTCATGGAAACGTTTAAAGCACAGATTCTTTCTGTGGAACAAATAAAGAGAAAAAAGAAATGATACGGTTTTGACCTACCGGGAAGAGGAGAAGCAATATGAAAGGCGTTGGCAATTTACAAAAAATGCTTAAACAGGCCAAAGAAATGCAAGATAAAATTCAGCAGGAAACCGCGGAGATGAGAGTCGAAGGGTCCAGTGGAGGCGGCATGGTGACCGTCACCCTCGATGGCAACAAGAACCTGATTTCGTGTCTGATTGACCCTGAGGTTGTCAATAAAGATGATGTGGACATGCTGCAAGATTTGATTATGGCAGCCTTTAATGATGCCAATACAAAGGTTGACGAGGCCTTATCCGAAAAACTTGGCGCGCTGGGGGCTGGGCTGAAGATCCCAGGGCTCTTCTGATGTTTGCACAAGACCATCCGCTCAATCAGCTCATCGATGAAATAAAGAAAATTCCCGGTATCGGGGCCAAATCTGCCCAGAGGATTGCGCTGTATCTCATCGGGCTTCCTGAAGAGGAGTCAGATCGGTTACCCAATGCCATCAAAGAAGCCAAGAGCAAGGTGTTTTATTGTTCAACATGCAACAGCCTTACCCATGTGGATCCCTGCCAGTATTGCACGGACGACAGCTATTCCGATGACTCTCTCTGCATTGTCGAGGAGCCGTTTAACATTGCGGCCATTGAAAAGACAGGCGTTTACAAAGGAAAATATCACGTCCTGCTGGGAGCTCTCTCCCCGCTAAAGGGAATAGGTCCTGACGAGCTGAAAATCGATAAACTCATCGGCAGGATTCAAAACGGAAGTTTCACTGAAATTATCATTGCCACCAACCCGACTGTCGAGGGAGAAGCCACCGCGCACTATCTTGCGAAGATTCTCAGGGACTCTGGTGTCAGGCTGACGAGATTAGCCATGGGACTGCCTGTGGGATCGGACATTGATTTTGCCGATCAAGTCACAATAAAAAAATCACTGGAGGGACGCACGGAAATAAGAGAGTGATTTGGGTATAGATGCAGGAGATAAATATAAGAAAAACGGCATAGAAATATAATAAATATACCCCGTTTTCAGCATTCCTCATAAAATGACTCCTGTGCTCCAAAGCACTGTCCTTGAATATTAAGATTATGTGTCTCATGTCCAGCTGAAAGGAGATCAGAAATGAAAAAGAATTATGAGCCCATCGAGGGAAATACGGCCGCGGCCCATGTGGCCTATGCCTTCAGTGAGGTGGCCGCCATTTATCCGATTACGCCCTCCTCATCCATGGGAGAACTGGCCGATGCCTGGGCCGCACAGGGCCGAAAAAATGTATTCGGGAAGATTGTCGATGTCGTCGAGATGCAATCGGAGGCCGGCGCGGCCGGTGCCGTGCATGGATGCCTTTCTGCCGGAGCCCTGACCACGACCTTCACGGCTTCTCAGGGATTGATGCTCATGCTTCCTAATATGCACAAAATCGCAGGGGAGATGTTGCCGACCGTTTTTCATGTTTCGGCCCGGTCTTTAGCCTGTCAGTCCTTATCTATTTTTGGAGACCATTCTGACGTCATGGCTGCCAGAAACACAGGCTTTGGGTTGCTCGCTTCCGGTTCGATTCAGGAGATTATGGACCTGGCCGTAGTGGCCCATCTTGCCTCCCTCAAATCCAAAGTGCCCTTTGTTCATTTCTTTGACGGATTTCGATCATCTAACGAAGTTCAAAAAGTTGAAGTCATTCCCTATGAGGTCTTGGCAGAACTGCTTGAGATGGAATATGTGATGGATTTTCGGGGACGGGCCATGAACCCGGAAAAACCGATGATTAAGGTTGGTGCCCAGAATCCGGATGTCTATTTCCAGGGAAGAGAGACTGTCAACAAGTTCTATGATGTTACTCCGGCCATTGTTCAGGAATACATGGATAAATTCGCCGCAAAGATAGGACGCCAGTACAAACTCTTCGATTATGTGGGATCGCCTGATGCGGAAAAAATTATTATCTCTATGGGCTCGTCTGTCGAAACCATTGAAGAGACTGTTGACTACTTGATAGAGAGAGATGAAAAAGTCGGTGCGATCAAGGTCCGCCTCTACCGACCCTTCTCTGCAGAAGCTTTGATCTCCACCATCCCTCCTACCGTCAAAAAAATAGCGGTGCTGGATCGGACCAAAGAACCAGGAGCTCTAGGAGAACCGCTCTATCTCGATATCGCCGTAGCCCTTTCGGGAAGGGATATCCAGATCATTGGAGGTCGCTATGGATTGTCGTCGAAGGAATTCACCCCGAGCATGGTTAAAGCCGTTTTCGATCATCTCGACGGCAAGTGCTATCATGATTTTACGGTTGGAATCGAAGATGATGTGACCGGAAAGTCTCTTCCCATATCCGAAGATATCGAGACCGAGCCGAAGGGCGCCAAGAGAGCCAAGTACTGGGGATATGGTTCTGATGGGACAGTAAGCGCCAACAAAAATACGATCAAGATCATCGGCGACAACACAGACATGTTCTGCCAGGGCTATTTTCAGTACGATTCGAAAAAATCAGGAGGCGTCACCATATCTCACCTGCGCTTCGGCGATGACAAAATCCAATCCCAGTACCTGCTGAACGCCGTCGACTTCGTTGCGCTGCACAAGGCCTCTTACATCGGCCGGTATGACATCCTGGAGGGTATCCGGGAAGGCGGGACCTTTCTTTTGAATTCCACATGGCAGACCGATGAAGTCTTTAAGAACCTAACCGAGGATATGCAGAGGACGATCATCGATAAAAAGATTAAGGTTTACAACATCGATGCCTATAAAATCGCTCATGATGTCGGCCTCGGAGGCCGAATCAGCACGGTTATGCAGGCTGCTGCCTTTAAGATATCCGGTGTGCTTCCTGAAGGTGAGGCCATATCACTGATCAAAGATGCGGTCAAAAAGACTTTTCTCTCCAAAGGTGAGGACATCGTGAAGATGAACTGGCAGGCCATCGACAAAGCTATCGAATCGCTTGAGGAAGTACCTGTCCCAGAGGAAATAACTGAATCTGCCCCCGTTCCCAAACTCCTCCCGGATGATGCCGATCAATTCGCCCAGGAGGTCATTTATCCTGTCATGCGCTTCAAGGGAGATGAGATTCCGGTTTCCAAGATGCCCTTTGACGGCCAAATCCCCACAGGAACAACGCGGCTCGAAAAGCGCGGTGTGGCCGAGGAAGTTCCCCGATGGATTCCGGAAAACTGCATCCAGTGCAATCAATGTTCCTTTGTCTGCCCCCATGCCACTATTCGGGCCAAACAGATCGATCCCAGGGATTTGGAGGGGGCTCCGGATCAGTTTATCACCGTGACATCCAAGACAAAGAATGACCGTGATCTCCAGTACAGGGTCCAGATTTATGTGGAAGACTGTGTGGGGTGTGCCAACTGTGTGGAAATCTGCCCCGCCAAAGAGAAAGCCCTGGAAATGATCCCGATTGATGAGGCGCGTTCTCGAGACGAAAGTGAGAATGTGCCCTTTTTCGAGAACCTTCCCTACGGTGTGATGGACGGGACCAAGAGAGAGACTGTCAAGGGAAGCCAATTTCTCAGGCCCTATTTCGAATTCCATGGTGCGTGCGCTGGCTGCGGCGAGACCGCTTACCTCCGGTTGGCCTCTCAGCTCTTTGGCGACCGGATGATTATTGCCAACGCCACAGGATGCTCGTCCATTTACGGAGGGACGTTCCCGACCATTCCCTACTGCAAAAATGAATATGGCCAGGGGCCGACATGGGCGAATTCGTTGTTCGAGGACAATGCGGAATACGGGTTCGGCATGCGCCTGGCCGTGGATTCCAACCGGGAGCAGTTGTTGACGAGCATTCAGAAAGTCCATGAGATGGGGATAACACCTCAACTGAAGCATTCGCTCCAGAAAAGCCTGGAGCTGTGGAATTCTGTTAATGAGGAGGCCAAGGCTGCTGCCAGGGCGGTGAAGGAAGCATTGCCCGAGGCTCTCAAAAAGGCATCCGGAGAAGCCAAGGCTGTGCTGACAAAGATCGCCGAATTTCAAGACTACATAGTGGATAAGAGTGTCTGGGCCATCGGCGGCGATGGATGGGCTTATGACATCGGCTACGGAGGCTTGGATCATGTTTTAGCCATGAACCGGAAAATCAATATCCTTGTTCTCGATACAGAAGTTTACTCCAACACTGGGGGCCAGGCTTCGAAATCGACGCCCACGGGTTCGGTCGCCAAATTTGCCGCAGCTGGAAAAAGGACAAAGAAAAAGGATTTGGGCCTCATGGCCATGAGCTATGGATATGTCTATGTTGCAGCGATTGCCATGGGTGCCAACCAATCCCAGACTCTCAAGGCTTTTCTTGAAGCGGAGGCCTATAACGGGCCATCTCTCATCATTGCCTATGCGCCCTGTATTGCTCATGGTTTCGACATGAGGACCACACAGGCAGAGGAAAAGATGGCCGTCGAATCAGGCCACTGGATTCTCTACCGGTATAATCCCCTTTTGGCTGCAGAAGGAAAGAATCCTCTGGTATTGGATTCAAGAGAACCTAAAATCGAATACCAGACATTTCTCAATAACGAAATCAGATACCGAACGCTCGCCCAGCAGCATCCCGAGATTGCCGAAAAGCTCTTTGCTCAAGCCAAAAAAGAAGTCAAGCAACGCTTCGAATATTACAAACGCATATCCCAGCCGTAACGGCATTGACTGCATGCCGGAATTCTCCTTGCCGATTCGTATTGATTTCTTTATTTTTTTTTGTTAGGCGTTATTCCAGACTCATGATTGTGCGTGTGATTCTCAATTTCTCTGTCCAAACGGCTAAGGCCAATCCCTTCGAAAGCTTAAAATTTGAACACCTGGCACCCTTGTCAACAGTGCTTGAAGTTATTACAATACTCTGTCCATGTGGTGAAGTTGGGATGTTTGAAGGAAGCTCGTAGAGAACACCTCGTGGAGTAGAAATAGAGGAGGCGACATGAAAGAAACGATTGAAGTCCGCTGGCACGGCCGGGCAGGACAGGGTGTTGTTACCGCCGCGGCAACTCTGGCGGATGTGCTGTCCAAAGAGAAAGGTCTGCACGTCCAGGCATTTCCTGAGTTCGGCGCTGAGAAAAGGGGGGCCCCCATTCTCGCCTTCAACCGCATAAGCCGGAAGCCTATTCGACTGCGGAGTCAGGTTTACGAGCCGGATTATGTCGTTGTGACCGATCCCTCATTACTGGGAATGGTCAATGTCACCAGTGGAGCCAAGGAGGATGCCGTTTTTCTGCTGAACACGACTTTTTCCATCGACCTTGTTCGAAAAAGACTCGGCCTTGGGACAAAAAAGGTTTTTTACCTTGACGCCTATACCATTGCGGAGGGTGAACTCGGCAGAGCTATTCCCAATGTGCCCATGGTGGCCGCCTTTATTAAAGTGACGGGATTCATGGACAAAGAACGTTTCAAGGAGAAAATACGGATTTCATTGAGCAAAAAGCTCCGATCGGAGGTGGTCGAAATGAATCTTCGCACCGTTGACCGGGCATTTGAGGAGGCAACAGAAGGATGAGCAAGGAGACATGGAAGGAATTGGCTATCGGAACCATAAACCTCGATACAGGAAATTCAAGGCATAATAAGACGGGAACCTGGCGTTCCGGGCGAAGGCCCGAATTTATTGCCCCAAATTGCATCCAATGTTTTTTCTGCTGGCTGTATTGCCCTCATTTTGCCATACGTGTCGAGGACGATGAAGTCAAGGGGATTGATTATGACTACTGCACAGGTTGCGGCCTGTGCGCCGAAGAATGTCCTCCAAAAGATAAGGCTATCGTCATGGTCAAGGAAGAGATGAAGCTTGCCGGGAAGAGTTCAGAATGAGCATGCAGAAGACACTTAACGGGAATCAGAGTATTGCCGAGGCGGTCAGGCAGATCGATCCCGATGTTATTGGAGCCTATCCGATTACGCCATCTACAGCCATTATCGAGACGATCGCCCAGTTTAAGGCCGATGGATTGATCAGCGGTGAATTCGTCTGTCCTGAGAGCGAACACAGCGCCATGAGTGTCTGTATCGGAGCCTCTGCGGCCGGAGGGCGCGTCATGACGGCCACCGCTTCTCAAGGGCTAGCCTTAATGTACGAGATGCTCTACATCGCTGCCGGATTAAGGCTCCCCATCGTGGCCGCCATTGCCAACCGGGCCCTCAGCGTACCCATAAACATCCACTGCGATCACAGCGACACCATGGGAGGGAGGGATTCCGGCTGGATTCAGATCTATTCAGAGAATTGTCAAGAAGCGTATGACAACTTCATTCAAGCCTTTCGGATAGGTGAGCATCTGGATGTCAGAACACCTGTTTTGGTAGGGCTGGACGGATTCATCATTAGCCATTCCCTGGAGGTGATTCAAGTTGAAGATGACCAATCCGTTAAGGATTTTGTGGGTGAGTTTCAATTGGTCTATCCGCTGCTCGACACCGATCAGAGAATAACAGTCGGGCCGCTGGACTTCACAGATTACTACTTCGAACACAAGAGAAATCAGCTGGAGGGTATCGAAAACGCTCCGTCCATTATCGAGGCCGTGGGGGAGGAGTTCGGTCAGAAATTCGGGCGCTCTTACAGTATGTTTGAGGAGTACAGAACGGAGGATGCCGACGTCTGCATCGTGGTGATGAGCTCTGCCGCGGGGACAGGCAAGGATGCTGTGGATGTCATGCGAGAAGAGGGGAATAAAGTGGGCTTGTTGAAACCGCGAATATTTCGTCCTTTTCCCCATGAGAAGCTCGCAGCGGCCCTGAAGGATTTTTCGGCTGTGGCTGTGCTCGATCGGAGTGTCTCTCCAGGAGCCTTCGGAGGCCCTCTTTTTTCTGAGGTTCGATCCGCACTTTATGATTTTGACCGGCGACCTAGAGTCGTGAATTATATCTATGGCCTGGGAGGGCGGGATATCAAAGTCGAACATTTCCGGCAAGTCGGGGATAAACTGGGTAAAATCGCCGAAACAGGGAAAGTTGAAGATATCTACGGATATCTCAACTTGAGAGAGTAGGGAGGAGAGAGAATCATGGCCAAACTCAAGGAATTAGCTCGAATGGAAGATAAATTGGTGGCCGGACACGGCATGTGCCTGGGATGCGGAATTCCTCTTATCCTGAAGATTGTTTTTCGGGCCACGGAAGATCCCATGGTCATAGCCAACGCCACGGGTTGCCTGGAAGTCTGCACCTCGATTTGGCCGCGGACTTCCTGGAATGTCAACTGGGTCCACAGCGCTTTTGAGAATGCCGCGGCAACCATTGCCGGTGTGGAAGCCATGTATAAGAGCCTCAAGAATAAGGGCAAGATCTCGCCTGACAAAGAGATCAAATTTCTGGCGATCGGGGGCGATGGCGGGACCTATGATATCGGTCTTCAGGCTCTCTCTGGAGCTATGGAACGAGGGCATGACATGGTTTACCTCTGCTATGACAACAATGCCTACGCCAATACAGGAGGGCAGAGGTCCTCGGCTACGCCCATGGGTGCTTCAGCGACGACTTCGCCTTCCGGATCTGTTCTGCCAGGGAAATTACAACGCCGGAAGGACCTGACAAAAGTCCTCGTGGCCCACAATATCCCTTATGCCGCCCAGGCAAGCCCCAGTCGCTGGCAGGACATGTACAACAAAGCCAAAAAAGCCTTTGAAGTCAAAGGCCCGGCCTTTTTAAACATCCTCTGTCTCTGTCCGACAGAGTGGAAGTATGATGAGGCTCTGGGAGTAAAGCTGGCCAAATTGGCAACGGACACCTGTGTCTGGCCACTCTATGAGGTTGAAAACGGCAAGTATAAGGTCAACTACAAGCCTAAAGAGAAAATTCCGGTCACCGAATGGCTGAAGCCACAGGGGAGATTCCGACACCTTTTTAAAGAGGAAAATGCAGATCTTGTCGGGGAGATTCAAAGACAGATCGATGAGGAATGGGAGCACCTGAACCAGCTCGGCTCCCTGTCCATTTAAGACCAGTCTATAATTTAATTATAGTTTTTGTGTTGTCCTTCTGATTGATATGTGATATATTACATATCAAAAGTAAGGAAAATGGCGGCAGAGGGAATTCTCAATCTCAAATCTTTAAAAGAACAAGTCTATGAATACCTGAGAGAGCAACTCCAAAAGGGGGATATAAGACCCGGGTCGGCCATAAACATGGAGAAGACAAGCCGAAAATTGGGTGTGAGTCGCACTCCGCTCCGGGATGCGCTGTTTCAGCTCGAATCTGAGGATTTTGTGACTATCATTCCCCGTCGCGGCGTGGTCGTCAAACATCTTTCCTTACAGGACATTAAAAATTACTACGAGATCATAGGCTCTCTCGAGAGTATGGCCATGCTTTTGGCATCTGCGGCAATCCAAGACACGGATGTGAAAAAGATGAGGGAATTAACAGACGGAATGTTGGAAGCCATTCACAACAATGATTTCAATGCCTATTACCAAAAGAACCTTGAATTCCACAATGTCTTCCTGAACCTGTGTGGGAACCCTCATCTGTTGAAAATCGTGAACAATCTGAAGAAACGCCTCTATGATTTTCCCAGGCAGGAGGGCTTTGTCAAAGAATGGGAGGTCGAGTCCATCAAGGAACACCAGAAACTTTTGGAATTGGTCGCACAGCAGAGATATGAAGACGCCGCCCGTTTCATGCGAGATGTTCACTGGTCCTACAGCGTCCAAGAAAAATACATCAAAAAGTATTACCGGCAAGCGTTTTCCCTCTCATAAAAAGGATGAATTTTTATGGAAACAGGGATCGTTTTTGATATCAAGCACTACGCCATCCATGACGGTCCGGGTATCCGTACGACTGTGTTTTTCAAAGGGTGTCCCTTGCGCTGCCGATGGTGTCATAACCCCGAGGGAATAGCTTTCAGCCCTGAGTTGATGTTGAGTGCAAGCCGTTGTGCGGAGGGTTGTTTTCGTTGTGTCTCAGATTGTCCCCAATCGGCTTTGGCCAAAAACAACGGTCCTGTCACTGTCGATATCTCCAAGTGCAGGCTTTGTGGGCATTGTGTTGAGACTTGCACTTACGATGCCTTAGAGATCGTGGGAAAGGAAGTGACCGTTGCCGAACTCCTAACCGAGGTCGAAAAGGATAGAATCTTTTATGATGATTCCGGCGGAGGCGTGACCCTATCCGGAGGCGAGCCACTCGCGCAATTGCCGTTTCTCATGAAGTTTTTGAAGGGACTTAAGGGGCGACGTATCCATGTGGCTCTGGATACATCGGGATGTGTTCCCTTTGAGGATTTGATTGCCGTCATTCCCTATGTGGATTTGTTTTTGTATGATCTAAAGATAATGGACAGCTCCAAACATGAGGTAGTCACAGGAGTGCCGAATGAGCTGATTCTGGCCAATTTAAAAATGATCTCAGAAAAGGAAGTGCCTTTTGAAATCCGGATACCGTTGATTGCAGGAGTCAACGATGATCAAGCTAACATTCATGAGACGATCGCGTTTCTCCTTTCCATGAAGACAAAACCCAGGGTGAGTTTGCTGCCCTACCACCGAGGAGGGTGTGACAAATCCAACCGACTGAGGAAAGGAAATCGACAGATGAAATACGAATCTCCATCGGAGGAGCACATGGATAGGATCATCACGTCGTTTGCGGAGCGTGGTTTTTTAGTCAGAAGAGGAGGATGAGCATGAATGATAGAATAAGAAGACTGAGAAATAAGAGTCTCAAGGCCAAGCCGCACATTACTCCGGAAAGAGCCAAGCTTATCACCCAATTTTACAAGAGCCCTTTGAGCGATCAGGTCTCATCACCGGTAAGGAGAGCGCTCGCCTTCAAGCATATTTTGGAGAAGAAAAGGATTCATATAGGAGGAGGGGAGCTTATTGTGGGAGAGAGGGGCCCAGCCCCCATGGCCACACCCACCTACCCTGAAATCACGGCTCATAGCCTTAAAGACCTGGATATTCTCAACTCAAGAGCAAAAACATCCTATAAAGTGGATAACAAAACCAGGGAAATCTACAAACGGGAAATCATTCCCTTCTGGAGAGGGCGAACAATGCGAGACAGGATATTCGCCGAAATGTCAGAAGCCTGGAAAGATGCCTTTGAGGCGGGAGTCTTCACGGAATTCATGGAGCAGAGAGCACCGGGTCACACGGTCCTGGATGATAAGATTTATAAAAAGGGATTCCTGGACTTTAAGGAGGAGATGGAACAGAGGATCGACGACTTGGATTTTTTGACTGATCCGGAAGCCTACCGCAAAAGAGAAGAATTGAAAGCTATGATCATCTGTGTGGAATCGCTCATTGCCTACGCCAGGCGGTACAGCCAGAAAGCCAAAGAATTGGCTCAAAAAGAGAAGAACAAGACACGCCGGAAGGAATTGCATCGGATTGCCCGTATCTGCAACCACGTCCCGGCCAATGCTCCGCGCACTTTCTGGGAAGCTCTCCAGTACTACTGGTTTGTTCATTTAGGTGTAATTATCGAACTCAACACCTGGGATGCCTTCAATCCCGGGAGGCTTGATCAGCACCTTTTTCCCTTTTATCAAAAAGAAACAGCGGATGGAACTCTCACCAAAGAGAAAGCGAAAGAGATGCTGCAGGCCTTCTGGGTCAAATTCAACAATCAGCCTGCTCCTCCCAAAGTGGGCGTAACAGCTGAAGAGAGCGGCACGTACACGGATTTTGCCACCATCAACACCGGCGGCGTCAGGGAAGACGGCACGAATGCCGTCAATGACGTCTCCTTCCTTATCCTGGATGTGATCGAAGAGATGAGAATACTGCAGCCGAGCTCCATGGTCCAAATAAGCAAAAAGACGCCGGATAGCTTTTTAAGGCGAGCGCTGCAAATAGTGAAAACAGGCTTCGGACAGCCCTCCATATTCAACACCGATGCCATCGTTCAGGAGCTGGTGCGGCAGGGCAAATCGATTGAGGATGCCCGGAACGGCGGGACAAGCGGATGTGTCGAGACAGGAGCTTTCGGAAAGGAAAATTATACGCTGACGGGATATTTCAACCTGACGAAGGTTTTCGAAATAACGCTGAACAACGGCATCGACCCCAGAACCAAGAAAAAAATTGGATTGGCTACAGGAGATCCGGACGGCTTCAAGACATACGAAGATCTGTTTGAGGCGTATGAACGACAAATCAAGCATTTCGTCGATATCAAGATCGAAGGGAACAGCATAATCGAACGGCTGTATGCCGAATACTTGCCCACACCCTTTCTTTCCCTGCTGATTGACGACTGTATCGCCAAAGGCAGGGATTATCATGATGGAGGAGCCCGCTACAACACGACCTACATCCAGGGCGTAGGGCTGGGAACCATGACCGATGTGTTGACATCGGTCAAATACAATGTCTTTGACCAGAAGCACTTGAAGATGAAGGATCTTCTCAACGCTCTTCAGCGGAATTTCCAGGGTTATGAACCTCTCCGGCAAAGATTCCTGAACAAGACACCCAAGTATGGCAATGATGATGACTATGCCGATGAGATCATGACCTCGATATTCAACGCCTACTACGATGCGGTTAACGGCAGGCCCAACACCAAAGGGGGCCATTACAGGATCAATATGCTTCCCACCACAGTTCATGTCTATTTCGGGAAAATGGTAGGCGCCACCGCGGATGGAAGAAAAGCGGGAGATCCGTTGTCCGAAGGCGTTTCACCGGTCCAGGGCGCCGATAGGAAAGGCCCCACGGCGGTCATCAAGTCTGTGGCCAAAATGGACCATCTCCGAACAGGAGGAACGCTCCTCAACCAGAAGTTCACGCCACATCTCCTGGCGGATGAGGCCGGCATCGATAAGGTCGCACACCTTATTCGGAGCTACTTCAAGTTGGACGGGCATCATATTCAGCTCAATGTTGTTACGGCCGATACATTGCGCAAAGCCCAGGCCAACCCTGAGAAATACCGTGACCTGATTGTCCGTGTGGCCGGCTACAGCGATTACTTTGTGGATCTCGGACATGATCTACAGGATGAGATCATTCGGCGTACCGAACACCAGTCTTATTCATAAAAGCAATCAGTGCAAGAAACACTCTCTCGCGGCCGCCGTGATGTTCGGAGATGGATTTAGCCATTTTGGGATAGAATTAATATCCGAGTTCGCCCAAGTCATATGTTTCAAAGGGTTCCTTTATCGCAGACTCTAAGCATGCCTTCCTGAATGTCAAATTGAGTGTTTTTTCAGAAACAAGGATGTCCATATCTACACTTGAATTAAACGACAATTGTTGATATATGAATGACTCGGACTTTTAATGAAGGAGATGTTTCATGTTTGATGCGCATACGTACAGCCAAAGGAGAACGAAGCTTAGAGATGACCTGGGATCAGGGCTTGTCCTACTATTGGGCAATGAAGAAAGCCCCATGAATTATCCAGCCAACCCTTATCCTTTCCGGCAGGATAGCTCGTTTCTGTATTTTTTCGGTTTGGATTATCCCAGTCTGGCTGGAGTTATCGATGCCGATGAGGAGAGGGACGTCGTTTTCGGCGACGACGTGACCATGGAGGATATAATTTGGATGGGATATCAACCTCTACTCAAAGAGAGAGCTTTGAAGGCCGGTGTTGAAGAGACTATGCCTTGGAACAAGCTCGGAGAAATCCTTAGACAGGCCATTCAGCGAGGGAGGACAATTCATTTCCTTCCGCCATACAGATCTGACATATCTCACAAGCTGGCCACTTTATTGGGAATAACCCCTGCCATGGTCAGCGAATATTCTTCGACAGACCTCATCAAAGCCATCGTTGCCCAAAGGTCTATAAAAACAGAGGAAGAAGTTGCCCAGATAGAGAAAGCCCTCGGCATTACTTATGAGATGTACACCGCAGCCATGAAAATGGCCAAGTCGGGTGTCTACGAGCAGGAGATAGTCGGACGAATGGAAGGGATAGCGCTTTCAGCCGGTTGCCTCATGGCTTTTCCAACCATCCTCTCCATCGATGGACAGATTCTCCACAATCACTACCATGGTCATGAATTGGAAGAGGGGCGGCTCATCGTTTGTGACGCCGGATCAGAATCCCCGATGCACTATGCGTCAGATATCACCAGAACGTTTCCGGTCGACGGCCAGTTTACTTCGAGACAAAAAAGGATATATGAGACCGTTCTGCGTACGCAAACCTCAGCTATCGATCATATGAAGCCCGGAGTCAGCTATAAAGAGGTCCATCTGGGAGCGGCGAAAACCATCGCTTCCGGGTTGAAAGATGTGGGGCTGATGAAAGGGGATGTGAACGAGGCGGTTGAACAAGGAGCTCACGCGCTTTTCTTTCCCCACGGGCTTGGGCATCAGATCGGGTTGGATGTTCACGACATGGAGGATCTTGGAGAAAAATTTGTGGGGTATGATGATAACACACAACGGAGTGAGCAATTCGGTCTCGCTTACCTGCGCTACGGTAAGGAGCTCAAAGCAGGACTGGTCATGACCGTTGAGCCCGGGATATACTTCATCCCAGCTCTGATCGATAAGTGGAAAGCTGAGAAAAAATTGGCCGAGTTTATCGATTACGATAAAGTCGAAGACTACAAAGATTTCGGCGGAGTCAGGATCGAAGATAATGTGTTAATTACTAAAGACGGCTCTAGAGTGCTGGGAAAGCCAATCCCCAAATCAGTGGAGGAAGTCGAATCCATAACAGCCAAGGGATGATTCCGGCGTGGTCAGTGATCTTCAGGCCCAACGACAACCCGTATCGCCTTTTCCGGATCAAGCACCGCTTTGATAAATGTGTTCATTTCTTCTAATGTGGTTGCGTTTATCTCGTCGAAATAACGGTTGATAAAATCGTAGCCCAGATCCATAGCTTCAAAATAGGCCATCGAGGATAGCCGCACACCTCTGGTTTCATTGTTTCTGAGAAAAAATGCCTGGGTATGGATTTTCGTGGCCTCCAGATCCTCTTGATTCAAACCCTTTTCGTAGAGTGCCCGAATGACTTTTTCCAATTCCTCAAAAGCCGTGTCCTTTTTTGCGTTTTCTGTCTCCAGGTAAGCTTCGATAACCCCCCCCTCTCGCATCTGAACAGCTCTGGAATTGACAACATAGGCGAGTTTTTGTTTGGTCCGCAAAGGCCACAGCAGGGAATTGAACCCCTTGCCCAAAAGATTCTCCAGAAGAGTGGCAAGGACAAGATTTCGCGGGGAAATGCGATCCAGAGGAAAGGCCATGGAAACATAGGTTTGCTCTGTATCCCGATCGATGGATTTGTTTTTTTCCTGAGGGGAACCGAGGGTCATCGGTTCCGTTTCGGGCTGTCTGCCCGATGGAAATTTACTGAAAAATTTTATAATGAGCTCTGTTATAGCCCGTCCCTCCAGGTCTGATGAGACCGCCACTATCATATTCCCACCTACAAAGTGACTTTTGTAGAAATTCTCAATGTCTTTTTTTTCGATGGCCTTGAGAGATTCTTCACTGCCGTAAATAGAGCCGCCATAGGTAGTGCCCGTGAAGAAAATATCAAAAAGACTGTTGTAAGCGACCACGATAGAGTCATCTTCGGAAGCTTCCCGGCGGCGATTCATCTGTCTCTTTATGGCGTTTATCCGTAACCCGGAAAACAGCGGATCGAGCATTATATCCGTGGTCGTTTCCAGGCTGTCTTCAAGATTTTCCGTAAGGCAGGAGATGTTGATGACGGAATGATCCGGCTCGCAATCCATGTTCAACCGTGTTGCCTGATCCATCAAATCTTGAATTTTTCCCTGATCCGGAATGTTGATGGCCAATCGCGTCGTTAAGTAGACGAGTCCTTCTTTGCCCAAGGGTTCCGCTCGCTTGCCACCTTTGATGAGCACGTGGACGACCGTGCGCCTTGAGGATAGATCTCGTTCTGTGATAAGGGTTATCCCGTTTTCCAAGCTTGTGATTTTGGGATCTGTCTTCCATATAACGGATTTCTCTTGCCCATTAGTGAACGAAAAAAGAAAACAGATCAGAGAAGTGAGTAAGATTGATTTTTGAAATTTTTGGTTTTCTCTCACTTGTCTTTTTCTTTTGGCGTTATGGTGACGATAACATAATCATTTCTGGTCAAGTATTCATGGGCAACCTGTCTCAAGTCGGATGAATCTAATTTCTCGATCTCCTCCAAGAAATTTATGGGTGCTGTCCCCGCCGACAAGTGCATGTGTCGGGCGATGGAAGTGGCGATGTGAAGGCTTCTCTCCTGTGCTCTGTGGAGTTTGAACCGAATGCCGTTTTTGGCGCTCTGCAGATAATCTGTAGCCCGGAATCTCTCTTCGCCGAGGTAATCATTCTTGGAGTAATTCTGGCTTCTTGTGGTTTTGAGATAATTGTTGATGAGCCTTTTGGCCGTTTTGAGGTGTTTAGGCTCCAGAATGATGTAAATCAGAATGGCTCCTCCATATTTGTGGGCGGTATAGTTCATGGTGATGGTGTTCACGTAAATTCGGCGTTCCAACAGGGGATGATTCAGGGTTGGATTGAGGCCTCTTCCCAGGATCTCGGTCAGCAAATCCAGCGCGAATTGATCCTTATCCCGGTAATCGGGCCCTATGAATCCAAGAACAAGGTAGGCTTGATTGACGTCCATCTCCTTGTCGACCTCCAGCCGTTCTTTGAGCGGAGCCGCTTTGGCAAATGGAGGAGGGGAAAACGGCTCTCCCTGGAGATTTGAAAAGACAGCCCTGATCCTTTTCTCCATATCCTCGATTTGGAAATCACCCACCACCGCCAGAGCGCAGTTCGAGGGGACAAAGTGCTTTCTGTAAAATGGCTCCATTTGTTCCACGGTCACTTTTTCAATAACTTCAGGCCTTCCGTAAACAGGTCTCTGATAAGGGTGGTTTTGAAAGAGGTTTTGATAGACAAGGGAGGTCGAGTATCTTAGAGGATCATCAAGAACTTGATTTATCTCCTCGAGAATGACTTCTTTTTCTTCGTCCAGTTCTTCTTGGGTTATCTTCAGGTTGAACAATATCTCTTTTTGGTTGGACAGGGCGAAGTCCACATACTGAGATGGCAGCGAGATATCGAAGACCGAGAGGTCATATTCGGTATGGGCGTTGACGTAGGCTCCGTGCTGTCTTATCTGTTGGCTGATTTCATCTCCGCTCCGGAATTCCGTTCCCCGAAAAAGCACATAATGTTCCAGCATATGGACCAGGCCACTTGTCGCCTCGGATTCGTCCTTGGATCCGATATCAAAGGCGAAAGCAAGATTGACCAGTGGAATCGTGTGCCGCTCATAAAGAAAAATCCGCATACCATTTTCGAGCTGGAATTCCTTGGTTTTTATCTTTTCTTGACCGCTTAAGGACATCGAGGTCAAGACAAACAGTGAGAGAAAGAGCACAAAACTTCCGCAGTAAATCTGCTTTCCGCTCCGACGAGTTCTTTTTGTCATCTGGATATGACTCCAAGCAAATTCGTCTCGAACTGAGTGATCGCATCGTTGTCTCCGAGAACAAGGAGGGTGTCGCCCATACCGATTTTCATATCCGGAGATGGATTGAATACAATGTCCTCACCGGGTTTTTTGATGGCGACTACGATGACATTGGCCTTTTTGCGCACATCACACTCTCTCAGAGTTTTTCCGGTCATCTTAGCATTTCTTTTGACGATAAACTCCTCCACAGATAGAGAGAGTTCTTTACTTCGGATGATGAGGTCCATAAAATCAACCAGAGTGGGCCGGATCAATCCGTGTAGAATTTTCAGCCCTCCCAATTTATACGGAGTCACAACCTTGTTGGCGCCAATCTGGAGGATTTTTTTCTCTCCTTCATCCTCCAGTGCTTTGGATAGGACGAAGAGCGACGGATTGAGGAGACGGACTGTGAGTACCAGGTAGAGATTATCGGCATCTGAGGGAAGCAAAGCAGCGAGTCCTTTGGCGCTTTTAATTCCCGCCTGAAGGAGAACTTCCTCATTATTGGCATCGCCGTTAATAACAAGATAGCGGTATGTTTCTTTGATTTGGTTAACTCTCTCTTCGTTGTTTTCGATCAGGACAAAGGGTATCTTTTCATTGTCCAATCGCTCGCAGACGATTTTGCCCATTCGCCCCCAACCGCAGATGATATAGTGATCTTTAAGTTTATTTAGCTTACTCTCCATCCTTTTTCTCCGCATAAACTTTTGGATTCCCCCCTCGAAAACGACTTCGACAAATTTCGTGAAGGCAAAGAGAACCGTTCCCACTCCTCCGATGATGATGAATATCGTGAAAATCTGACCGAGCTGGGAGAAAGGCCCTTCGACTTCCCGAAACCCGACCGTAAAGATTGTGATCACGGTCATATAGAGGGCATCGAGAAAGGTCATGTGTTCTATGAAATGGAATCCAAAAGTACCGATAGTGATGATCAAGACTATAAGGACAAAAGGCTTCCGCATCTCAAATTTATCTTACAATATCGACTACTCTTAAACAAGATTCCAAGAAGAGGACTTGATTATTTGAATTTTGGAAGAAGGTGAGATATCATCCCTTTGTGTTTAGATTTAATTCCTGTTCAGGGTAAGAGGTGACGATTCATGGCTAAAGCTCGCAAAGAAAAGATCTTAGTTGTGGATGATGAAGAGAATATCCGGAAATCCTTGAAAATGATTTTGGAGTACGAGGGATATGCCTTCTATGAGGCGGCTGATGGAGAGGAGGCTCTCGATGTTGTGGAGGAGATCGTCGGCCTTGATTTGATCCTCCTAGACGTCAAACTTCCGGGAAGAGATGGGCTAGAAATTCTGGCCGAAATCAAAACGAAACCCTATTCTCCAGAGATCATCATGATCTCTGGGCACGGGACCGTTCAGACTGCGGTTGAAGCGACGAAATTGGGTGCTTTTGACTTTATTGAAAAACCTCTTCACCGAGAAAGAGTGCTGCTCAGTATTCGGAACGCTCTGAGTCAGAATAAGCTGATCCGGGAATGCCAGGATCTGCGACGAAAAACGGAAAGGAAACAGGAGTTCATCGGAGAACACCCCCTTGTCAAACAGCTCTGGAGAGAAATATTCAAGACAGCTCCCACAAATGCAACTGTTTTGATCTATGGAGAAAGTGGGACGGGGAAAGAGCTCATCGCCAGAGCTATCCACACGCACAGCCTGCGGGCTAAAGAAACTTTTGTCCAGGTAAACTGCGCGGCTATTCCGGAAGAACTCATTGAGAGTGAACTTTTCGGCCACATGAAAGGAGCCTTCACTGGTGCAACAGAGCAAAAATTGGGGAAATTTGAGATAGCCGATGGGGGAACCATTTTCCTCGATGAGGTAGCCGATATGAGCCTCAAAACTCAGGCTAAGGTTTTACGGGTACTTGAGGAAGGTGAGGTCCAGAAGGTGGGATCGAGCAAGATCAACAAAGTCGATGTCAGGGTCATCGCCGCAACTAATAAAGATCTGAAATTCGAGATCAAAGAAGGAAATTTCAGAGAAGATCTCTATTTCCGTCTCAACGTGGTGCCCTTGAATTCTCCTGCTTTGCGAGATCGGAAAGAGGATATTCCCCTTATCATTGACTATTTTTGTCAAATATTTTCGGATGAGAATAATTTCAAACTCAAAAAGTTCACAGAAGAAGCCATCGATACCATGATGAAATACTCCTGGAAGGGGAATGTACGGGAGTTGAAGAATGTTGTTGAACGATTGATCATCATGACAGAAGGGAATTCGATTGACCGAAACGATCTGCCGGAACAGATTAAAGGGGATGTTGACATCTATCTTCCTGAGACCCAGAAAGTCAAGAGCCTCAAAGATTTCAGGGATTTGGCTGAAAAGGAATTCATTCTTTCAAAGCTCGAAGCTAACAGTTGGAACATATCACAGACTGCAAGAGAGATTGACACGCCTAGAAGCAACCTCTACAAAAAATTGGAGCAATATGGTATAAAGATAAAGGCTGGAGTAGGCGAGGTGGTTGCTCCTTCTTCCACGGATAAGGGAAGAGGAGAGGAAAGTCCGAACTCCTAAGGGCGGGATGGTCGCTAACAGCGACTCCGAGCGATCGGAGGAAAGTGCCACAGAAAATAAACCGCTCTGTGATGCCGGATTCTGGTTGTTCACAGCAGTAAGGGTGAAAAGGTGAGGTAAGAGCTCACCGTTCTGATGGTGACATCAGGAGCATGGTAAACCCCATCCGGAGCAAGACCAAATTGGCCCTGAATGAGATGGCCCGTCTCAGGGGCGGGTAGGTCGCTGGACTCCTCGAGTAATCGAGGCGGTAGATAAATAACCACCCCCGCGGTTATCGGCGGGAACAGAATTCGGCTTATGTCCTGCTCCAGCCTTTCTTACTTCAGAGATTCCTGGCAGTTTTGAGAATACTTTTTCCTAAATTTGCGTAGATCAGGGTATGGAATGGCTTGAGAGTGTACCAGTAAATTCTTCCCCAGACACCCTTAGGTAGAAAATAAGCTGTGATCTCGAGCTTCTCTTCATCAACTGAAAATTCAAGCCATCCTTTCCCCGGCAATTTCATTTGGCTGATAAGAAGAAGCCTTCTGTTCGGCTCAAGATCGGCCACCTTCCAGAAATCAAGACTGTCACCCAGCCTTAAGGACGCGGCATCTCTTCGTCCCCGAGAGAGCCCCGGCCCTCCAGATATTTTATCCCAGAGGCCTCTCATTCGCCACATCCAGTTGTATCTGAACCATCCTTTTTCTCCGCCGATAGTCAACAGGGCTTGAAAGGCATTTTCTGGCGCGACACCGCTGAGTTCATTACTCTTTTTTTCAGTCAAAACAGCCGAGGCAATCCGATCTTGATGCTTGATATCGCACACTGCCCCGGCGCTGCTGTCGCACCAACTGCTCAACACTTGATTGTGAACAATATCGAAAAGAGCCAATCCCACCGACCTTTCAAAAGCCATTGGATTGATCTTCGGGAAATATTTCTTTGCATTGTCATTCATGACAACTGTTTTCGACTTGAGTCCTTGAATCAAATTTTTGGCGATGCGGAACGATACCGGCGTAAACAGCAGAAGCCAGTAGGAAGACAACCGTGGAGTCAGGAACGGCAGCGTTAAAATCCATCTCTTTAACTCCATCACTTCAGCAGCTTTCAAAAGCATTTCTCTGAAGGACATGACATCAGATCCTACATCGACGATGCAATTGTTTTTCAGTTCCAGGTTTCTTGCTTGGAAGAGATATTCCAGAACATCGTTGATGCCGATAGGTTGGGTTTTCGTTCTGACCCACTTGGGTGTTATCATCACTGGAAGCTTCTGGACGAGATTCCGGATGATCTCGAAGCTGGCTGAGCCTGAGCCGATGATAACTCCTGCTCTTATCCATATGGTTTGAATATGCTCCGGTTTGGCGCTGAGAATTTTACCGGTTTCGATCCGGCTCTGGAGGTGTTTACTTGCTGTGCCCTCAGATCCCAGGCCACCAAGGTAAATAATCCTCCGGACGCGGGATGCGATACATGCGTCTCTAAAATTTTCGGCACTCAATCGATCCAGGCGAGCATAGTCTCCGCGACTGCCCATAGAGTGGATCAGATAGTAGGCCGTATCGATTCCCTCTAAAGCTTCTCTCAGGGAATCTTTATCGAACGTGTTGCCTTCATAGATCTCGATACGAGGATTGTCATCGACATGTACTTTTTTGGGATTGCGGACAAAAAGCCTGAGTTTGACGTCTGGAGCTGCGAGAAGTCTGGGTGTTAACCTGCGCCCTATGTAACCTGTTGCACCGGTGATCAGTATGTTCATGACGGCTAATAGTCCATTATAGGCATGATATCATGACAAGCCCACAAAAATCTTCAGTGAGTTTTTTTCGGTCATCCTGACCTGATTGTCCTCAATGACTGAAGCAATAACAAGGCACTTGGGGCGATTCGAGGAATGTCGGGATTAATCTAAAGGAAAGGTATTGAGCTCACAGCCTGATGAATGATAAGGAGAACATTCCCAGGGAATATGCCCAACTGAAGGACGCCGTATAAACAGAGAAAAAGAACCAGGAATAATGCCGGGTTCTCAAGGTAAATGGACACTTCTCGAGACGGCTCTCGCATGTACATATAGATTATGATGCGCAAATAGTAATAAACGGAGATGAGACTGGCCAGGACGCCGATGATGACAAGCGTGATTAAACCTTCTCTAACTGCAGCTGAGAAGACGTAGAACTTGGCCAGGAACCCACCTGTAGGAGGCAATCCAGCCAATGAAAACAGGAACACAGAAAAGGTTGCTCCAATCCAGGGGTACTTGAACCCGATTCCGGCAAAATCTTCGAGCTCCTGATATTCCTCGCTGTGACGCCCCATAGCGACAAGTGCAGAGAAGGCTCCGATATTCATAAAGAGATAGACAACGAAGTAAAAAAGAAGGCTGCTGACGTCCTGGGCAAGAACGGCAACCATAAGGTATCCAGCGTGGGCGATACTGGAATAGGCAAGAATACGCTTCACGTTGGTCTGCCGTAGTGCGATCAAATTGGCGATAACCATGGTGAGAACAGCTATCACCCAAAGCATGCTGTGGACAAGCTCGTCCTCTAAGGCCACTTTCCAGTAGGGATAGAGCAATCTGAACAGAACAGCGAAACCGACGGCTTTTGGTCCTATCGAAAAGAAAGCCGTGATGGGCGTAGGTGCTCCTTGGTAGACATCGGGCGTCCACATGTGGAAAGGAATAACGGCGATCTTGAATCCAAGGCCGATGATAACCAGTCCTAATCCGGCGTAGGCCATAGCGCCGACGTTGTCTCCGGATTGAAAGGAGTTGATGATAGCGGGAATGTTTATCGAACCGGCAAATCCATAGAGAAGAGCCAAACCGTACACGAGGAAAGCGGAGGCGAAACTTCCCAGCAAGAAGTATTTTAAAGCGGCTTCCGTGGATTTGGGATCATCTCTCTTCAGCCCTGCCAAGGCATAACTGGACATGGAGAGAACCTCCAGCCCGAGAAAGATCACCAACAGGTCTTGAGTGGAGACCATGATGAGCATACCGCTGAGTGCCAGGAGCAAGAGAGCGTAGTATTCCCCATGATTGCTGTTCTGGAGCATCAGATACTTCATGGAGATGAGAGTGACAAATGCCGTTGTGATAATGAGGACAAGAGAGAACAACAGGGCGATGTTGTCCAGTTCAAGATGCCCCCTGAAGTAAGATAAGTCTTTATTCCAGGAACGGCTGGCGAAATAACCGCAGAGGATGAGGAAAATCAGGGCTATGAAGGCCAGGTAATTCTTATTTTCTCTTTTGAAAATGACTTCGAGGAGCATAATGAGAAGCGCCCCAGCTACTATGGTGAGTAAGGGGAACAATGCTTGCAAACTGTCCATCAGATTTTATCTTCCTTGTCTTTTTCTTGGTCTGCAATCTTATCTTTGGCTATAACGGCATCCGGGAGCAAGATGGATTCGTTTTTGGCTTCACTGAAGTACACCTTTTTCTTTTCCACCACTTTGAGAAGATTTTCGACGGATGTATCCATCTTTCTGAGGAATGCCTGCGGATACACGCCCATCCAGAACATCATGATGACGATAGGCACAAGGTAGCCTATTTCTCTTTTATTCACATCCGGGAATGATTTGACTCTATCGTTGGTTATCGGGCCATGCATTACGCGCTGGTACATCCAGAGCAGGTAAGCCGCAGCAATAATCACTGTGGTCACGCCAAGAATTGCCCACAGTTGGTTAGCCTTGAAAATTCCGAAGAGACACATAATTTCCCCGACGAACCCGTTCAATCCCGGTAAACCGACAGATGAGAGCAGACAGATCAAGAAGAAAGCCGCGAATACGGGCATTTGTTTGCTCACTCCCCCGAAGTCCTTGATGAGGCGCGTGTGAGCCCTTTCATACAGAATGCCGACGCACAAAAACAGCGCTCCTGTACTCAGCCCGTGGTTCAGCATTTGGTAGATCGCACCCTGAATCCCTTCGACATTCATGGCAAAGACGGCCAGCATGATGAGCCCCATGTGGCTGACGCTCGAGTAAGCGACAAGCGATTTGACATCTTTCTGGATGAGGGCCATCAAACCACCGTAGATAATTCCTATAATACAGAGTACTGCGAGGTAAGGAAGGAATTTCTGTAATGCATCAGGAAACATCGGAATGGCAAACCTGAGAAAGCCATACGTTCCCATCTTTAGGAGGACAGCGGCCAGGATCACAGAGCCCGCCGTTGGCGCTTCCACATGAGCATCGGGCAACCAGGTATGAAAGGGGAACATGGGCACTTTGATGGCGAAGGCAAGGGCAAAGGCTAAGAAGAGCCATATCTGGATTTGGGGATTTAAAACGAGCTTATAGAGATCAAAGATGTTGAAGGAATAGGTGCCAGTGGCTTTGTAGTATGTCGAATAGAGGAAAAAGATGGCCACGAGCATCAGAAGGCTTCCGAACATCGTAAAGAGGACAAATTTTATGGTGGCATAAATTTTTCGTTTTCCTCCCCAAATGCCGATGAGAAAGTACATGGGGATGAGCATGGCTTCCCAAAACACATAGAAGAGGAAGAGGTTTAGCGAGACAAAGACACCGATGATTCCCGTCTCTAAAATCAGCATGAATATCAGGTACTCTTTGATCCTTTTGCTAATATATTTCCAGGAGGAGAGGATGGTTATGGGCATGAGGAAAGTGGTCAGGATTATGAGCAAGAGGCTGATGCCATCGATGCCGATGTGATAGTTGATTCCGTATCCGATCCACGATCCCTTTTCGACAAATTGAGCGTCTGCAGTCTGCGGATCGAAGTTAAAGTAGAGAGATAGGGAGATAACAAAGGTTATCAGAGTCAACAACAGGGCGATGTACTTGAGAAGAGTTGTCCTCTCTTTGTTGATGAAGATCAACAGGACAGCACCTGCGAGCGGCAGGAAAGTCACAATGCTTAATATGTGTCCGTTCATTTTAAAACAGCAAATATCCTAGTAGTATTATCGCTCCCAACAGGAATATCAGGGCATAATCTTTAAGTAAACCTGTCTGGAAGTAACTGAAGACTTTTCCAAAGAAACCGGCGGCTCTGGCTGATCCGTTGGCGGTTCCGTCGATAATTTTCAGGTCAAAGTTCCTATAGACCACCTCCGAACCTTTGATCATGGGGTTGACGATGGTCGCGTTGTAGATTTCATCCACATAGTATTTGTTGTAAAGCAGCTTGTAAAGCCAGGGAAAGTTTTTCACCAGGTTGTGGGGGATCTGGGGTTTTTTCATGTAGAAGATATAGGCCATGTAGATTCCGAAAAGCGCCACAACAACAGATATAAGAATGAGCAGCCATTCCGTGGACATGCTGAGATGCGCTTCGTGCGCGCCTGCGATAACAGGGTGCAGGAAGTGTTCTATCCAGTTCACATTCTTTCCGAGAACCACCGGAAGTCCGATGTAACCCGCCACGATAGCAAAAAAGGCCAGAATCATGAGAGGAACCGTCATAACGGGCGGAGATTCGTGGAGGTGGGCCTTAACTTCTGGGTCGAGACGTTCCTTACCGAAGAAAGTCAGGAAAATTAGCCTGAACATGTAAAAAGCGGTAAGGACGGCGCCCGATATGCCCAAGGCCCAGATAAGATATTGGCCGTTGGCGAAAGCACTGGTCAGTATGGCGTCTTTGGAGAAAAACCCGGAAAGAAAAGGGACTCCTGCTATGGCGATGGCTCCGATGAGAAAAGTAGGATAAGTCCGTGGAAGGTATTTTTTCAGCCCCCCCATTTTCTGCATGTCCAATTCTCCGGAGAGGGCATGCATCACGCTTCCGGCTGCCAAAAACAAAAGACTTTTGAAGAAAGCATGTGTGTAGAGATGGAAAATACCTGCGGCATAGGCGCCGACGCCGCAGCCCATGAACATGTAACCAAGCTGTGAGATCGTCGAATAGGCTAGAACTCTCTTAATGTCGTTTTGGGTCAGGGCCATGGTGGCTGCGAAGACGGCCGTAATGGCGCCCACGAGCGCAACGACGTTCCCAGCCGTTCCGGATAAGGTATAGAGCAGATTCATGCGGGCGACCATGTAAACACCTGCGGTGACCATGGTGGCCGCGTGGATGAGAGCGCTGACAGGGGTCGGGCCTTCCATGGCGTCAGGAAGCCAGACATAAAGCGGTATCTGGGCTGACTTTCCAACTGCACCCACAAAAAGGAGAAGTGCGATCAGGGTGGCCACGCTCTGCGTAATCTGTCCTCCACCTATGGCTTCGTTGATGGCCGCGAATTCACTGCTTCCTATATAGAAAAATACGAAGAAGATTCCCAGAAGAAATCCGGCATCTCCGATACGGTTGACGATGAAGGCTTTTTTGCCGGCATTGGCCGCAGAGTGCTTTTCAAACCAGAACCCGATCAACAGGTAAGAACACAAGCCGACGCCTTCCCACCCCACAAACATCAGGACCATGTTGGAGGCCATAACCAGAATGAGCATGGCAAAGGTGAAAAGATTCATGTTCTGGAAAAACCGGGCATAGCTCTTATCGTCGGCCATATAACCGATGGAATAGACATGAATGAGAAAGCCAACACCGGTGACCACAAGAACCATGACGGCTGTTAAGGGATCAAACTGTAACGACAGGTCGACCTTAAAGCTCCCCGAATGAATCCAGGGAAAGAGGTTTTTTACAAGAGGGTGGGCTCCGTGTCCCCCCTGATTCAATCCGATAAAGGAGATGAGGCCGATGACGAGAGAGGCAAAGACGGAAAAGCATGCCTGGAACGAGATATATTTTTTCGGAAGCTTGGTTCCAAAAATGAGTAGTATGGCAGAGCTCGCTCCCGGAATGAGTGGAATAAGCCAGAATAGATCAGTCATCTTAGCCTTTCATTAAGTTAAGCTCTTCGGTTTTGATGGTTTTCTTTTGCTTGAACACAAGAAGTATGATGGCCAGTCCAATGGCTGCTTCGCAGGCAGCGACCGTGATGATGAAAAAGACGATGATTTGACCACCCAGGGAAGAAGCGTATTTGGCAAAGGCGATGAAAGCGAGATTGCCGGCGCTGAGCATCACCTCGACGGCCAGAAATTGGGTGATTAAATCACGCTTCACGAAAAAGGCCAGCACGCCCAGAAAAAACAGCACCACGCTCAGTATCAAGTAGTAACTCAGTGGAATCATTCGGTATCCTTTTTCTTCACCAACACTATCGCTCCTACGAGAACCGAGATGATCAAGATCGAAGTTATTTCAAAGGGATAGAGGTATTCGGTGAAAAGAAGCTTTCCCAAATTAGAAGGATTGGCCAGCTCCGCAGCGCCCGGAGCTTGAGGAGGTGCGAGCGCGCCGGTGACAGCGAGGATAAGTTCGATGACAAGGACGATGCCGATGATGAAGGAGAGAACCATAGTCCATTTTTTCCTCTCCGGAGGAACACCTTCTTTAAGGTTGATCATCATGATCACGAATATGAAAAGAACCATAATCGCGCCTGCATAAACGATGATCTGAACAACGGCGATGAAAGGCGCATCGAGAAGAGCAAACAGCCCTCCCAGGCAGAGAAAAGCCAGAACAATGAAGAGAGCGCTATGAGCTTGATTTTTGGAAAAAATCATACCCAGAACAGCGCCTACACTAATTATTGCCAGTAAAAAAAACAGGAAGTGTGCCATTTTTTTGAGTTTCCCATTTTATTTTTTTCACAGAGCTAATGTCAAGGAATTTTTCAACAAAAAACCAGATTATATATATTATCGCATACGGCAAGCATTTAGGGGAGAAGTGTGAGTAAGAATCCCTTCAGACAGGCCCCTAAATTGAGGAATTCGGCTTTTTTCAAGAATCTTTTGACAAATGTCCCGAGTTTGCTATAATGGCCTTTGGTACTGCGGGGTAGAGCAGTCTGGTAGCTCGTCGGGCTCATAACCCGGAGGTCGCTGGTTCAAATCCAGCCCCCGCTACCAATCCCTCACCCCTGGTTCCCCTGAAAAACGACAGCTTTCCCACAGCAGCCGTCACTTATACTTCAAATATTATTTGCGGAATATCATTCAGCCTGACTCCGCCATCTTTTGTTATTACAAACTGATCCTCTATCTGGAAATCACCAGTATCGGGAAAAAACATCATCGGCTCCATGGAAATTACCATGTTTTCCTCAAGCACCGTGTCCCGGTAGGCCTCATCATCTTCCATGTGCTGATACCCGATAAACGGCCATTCATGCACTTCAAGGCCGACTCCATGCCCCAGTCCACTCGGTCCCTTATCAATATCCCAGACCTTTCCCATGACTTTATTTGCGGCTTCATCCACGACAGAACCGAGCACCCCCGGTTTTGCGGCTTCTGCGGCAGCCCGCTGGGCTTCTACCAGTATTTTTACAACATCTTTTTGTTTATCTGATGCCTTACCAATTACAAATGGCCTGCATAGATCAGAGCAGTACCCATTATACATGGTGCCATAATCCATTGATATAGGATCTCCTGCTTCCAATTTTCTTCTCCCGCAGTTCCACCAGTATTCAAGATGATTTTCATCCTTTCCTGAAATAACCATGGTGTGATGGGGGAAAAACTGGGATCCGTGTTCACGACAGACTCTTTCGACCTCGCTTACCACATCAGATTCTGTAACACCCGGTTTAATAAAGTCAGCAGCAGCATCAAATCCTTTTTTTGCAATCTGTGCAGTTTTTCTCATACACTCAAGTTCAAATTCCGATTTTACCATTCTCTCTTCTTCCAGAATTGAAGAAACGATTTCTATTTTCGCAGGTTTCAGTTCCTCTATCATCCGCTGAAAAAATAAAGGGCTTACGGAATATTCTCCTGCAACACCTATTTTTAAAGGTTTAAGACTGTTATCAGCAAGATAATTCTTAATGACTTCAATATGATTTCCAGCTTCTACCTGGTTTTTAATCCAGGTGCATTCCGACGGGAAATAACTTGCTGAATCAGTTTCAAGAACCGACTCCAGTTTAGTGTCAAGGGGCAGAATCATCATGCTGTTGCCAAAATACGGTTCATACCCTGAAAGATATAATACATGTCCGCGCTGACCATATCTCATACTGCCGGGGCCTGAAAACACCACAAGCAATTCAATATCTTTTTCAGACATTTTTTTTCTGACATTACCAAACCTTCGGAATATTTCCTCTTCAGGCATTTTCAATCCTTCTATGATCATTTAGTTTTCTCCTCAGTCCTTACTTTGCTTTGTGTTAATACGGAATTCCTGCAGGATATATTTGCCGGTTGTTGTTGCGCAGTCATCCTTACATTTATCCGGGTTATGAACAGGCATAGTAACATTGATGAAAGTAATAACTTCTTCTCTTGCTTTAAATCATACACTCCCTTCTATGGGAAGGGCAAGATCACCTATCCCGTCTATAGCGTGACAGAGTGAACATAGCTGAGCGTGAAGAGTTCAGAGCACAGGCAGCGGTTGAGGGGCAGAATGCAGCGTTGATACGTAATTTCTTAAAAGAGATTGACGCTGGGAATTGGGATATGTTTAAAGTGGTTTTGGCAGATGAATACAAACTGTATTTTCCTTCCAACGCACCTGCAATATCCAAAGAGGAACAGATTGCTATGGTAAATTCAAATCTTAAAAGCTTTCCAAAATGGCAGCATGAGATTAAAGATTTGATTGCTAAAGGTGACAAAGTTGTAGTCCACATTATTGACAAAACCACTCATGAAGGGGAGTTCCAAGGCATCCCTGCTACAGGAAAAAAGATTGAATTTGGCAATATTATAATTTTTCGTATAAAAGATGGAAAAACTATTGAAGCCGTACAAGAAGCGGATGTGCTAGGGTGGATGATGCAACTCGGTATGGAGCTAAAACCGAAGTAGGGGGAGAAGTAAGTTCTTATACGTCAAGCTTTTAAAACAAAAGTGTAAAATTCCTCCCCTGAGAGAAAATTAGCTAGTTGCCTCGACATATTTGATTCATAAGCTCTTCTCACAAACGTTCTAAAGTTGTTTAGCCTGGGCTACTAATTAATCTCATTAGTCGGATTGACCTACATCTGTCTTGACATTCATTGTCTATTTAATTCTAATTTACGCATAAAATTTAGGGGAGAAACAAATGGGATTATATTTAAACCGCCGTCAATGGCTGAAGACAAGCGCCTTTGCTACCGCTGGCCTTTTCGCAAGCCCGGATTTATCTTTTCTCAGAAAGCATAGCTTTGATATAAATCCACAATACGAATCAAAGGAGTTTATTCGCCTCAACAATAATGAAAGTCCTTATGGAATCTCACAAAGGGCCCGGGAGGCTGTAGCCGGTTCCATTCGGTTGTCCAACCGTTATCCTCATCGGCAGTATCAGGAGTTGAAAGAATTGATCGCTGAGCGTGAGAATATTTCACCGGATAACATTATACTGGGAGCGGGATCGACCGAAGTCATGACAACGCTAATACATTTTTACAGAACTAGAGGAGAAGGATTGGCCGCCGATCCCACTTATTTTGATTTTGTCTATTATGCAAAAGTTTCAGATTTCCTTCTTCACCAGATTCCTTTAACTGAAAATTATGAGCATGACCTTGGAGCTATGGAGCAGCGAATCAATCCAAAAATAAGCTTAATCTATATATGTAATCCCAACAATCCCATAGGCTCCATTACACCCAAGGGTAAGTTGTATCCATTCTGCGAGAGAGCTTCACAGAAGGCTTTAGTCGTTGTGGACGAAGCCTATCATGAGTATGTGGAAGATTCACCCTATGGGTCGATGGTCGACCTTGTCAAAAAAGGGAAAAATGTGATAGTCACTCGGACCTTTTCGAAACTCTTCGGCCTCGCTGGCCTTCGCATAGGATACGGGATGACCAAGCCTCAGATCATCGAGAGTCTAGAACGTATAGAGAGGAATTTTGCTCCTGTTTCTAATCTCAGCTTGAAAGCGGCAATTGCCACTTATAAAGACAAAGAATTCTGTAGCTTTATCAAGAAGAAAAACAGGGAAGTCAAATCATATTTGTATAAAGAGCTGGAAAAATTGGGCCTTTATTATGTTCCTTCTTTTACGAATTTTGTTTTCTTTAGAGTAAGCCAGAATGGCAAAAAGATGGCTAAGGAATTTGAAGCACGGAATATTCTAATCCGCTCTTTTGTATATAATGAGAATCATTGGATACGAGTCAGCCTAGGAACAAAGGAGGAGATGAAGGCTTTTGTCTCTACTCTTAAAGATATTGTCTAAGAGGAATCAGTTCCGGCCTCACAGTTCCTTGGGATACAGGACGCCGTCCCCAGAGACTTTTGAACCTAGTATTCTAACTTTGGGGGAAGTACAGTGATTGGGGGCAGGTCACCCCTATGATGCTTATGCGCTCATGCAAACTGGAATGATCTCTAGGCGCCTTAAAAGTAAGACCGGTAGTAGAATATAAGGAGAGAAGGAATGGGAAACACAACAAGATTTCTTGAAATAGAATCAACATGCAAGATCTTATCTGAAAAAGATATCCAAAATATCATGGACACGGTCTATGAGCTTCTGCGTGATGTGGGATTTCGATTCGATCCGGATCCAAGAGTACTGGACCTGTTTTCTTCGGCCGGTTGTGATGTCTCTTCCAAAGGAATTGTCAAAATACCAAGGGGACTGATAGAAAGCGCGCTTGATTCAACTGGAAGGGAACCGGAAATATTCGATCGAAACGGTGATGCTGTTGATGCAGGGGCATTTTCATTTGCCGCCGGCATGACTTGTATCAATGTCATCGATATAGAGACAGGGCAGCGCAGGCCAGGTACAAAGGAAGATCTGGCAATAATCACACGTGTAGCTGACGCGCTCCCCTATATCGATTACATCTACCCCGCGTGCAAGATCGTTAATCGATCGAATGTTCATGGAGATATCGATGAGTTCGCGGTACTTGCTGCCAATACAACCAAACCCATAGGTTGGCTTTCCTAGTTTTCAGAAGCCCTCGAAGCGGCCATTGAAATAGGCGCTGCGATCAGGGGCGGAAGGGATCGCCTGAGAGAAAAACCGTATTTCAGTTTTGATATCTGCCCCATGCCTCTCTATTGCAGCAAGAAAGAAATTGATCAGCTCTTCGTTGCTCTTGAAAATGATATTCCTGCTAATTCAGGCAGCATAACACTTGGCGGCGGGAATGCCCCCATAACCATTGCAGGCAGCCTGGTTAACGGTATTGCCACGGACATTGCCATGGTGGTACTTGCGCAGCTGATCAAGAAGGGATGCTATTTCGACGTTTGCACCGAAGCCAGCTTCATGGATCCCAGGACCGGAAATACAGGCGGTTTCCCGGAGGCACTGTTAAGCGAACTGGCCAGGAACCAGATTTATCGCAAACTCGGCTTTTCCACCGGCAGCGCAGCAGGCGAGGGTGTTTCACCCAGATTCGACCAGTTTGCCGCCGCTGCCATAAGCTCCACGATGATGCACCTCCTCTACAGTGGTGCTAGCGGCACCGGTTACCTGGGTTCGATTGAAGGTGGAATGACCTACTCGCTGCATGCTCTCTTGTTCTGTCATGAAATGGCTGGTTTGATACAAAGGATGAAAAGAGGAATCGAGGTCAATGCTGATACACTAGCGATGGAAACCACCAGAAAGGTGGGGCTGTCGTTAAATTATCTGAATGCGAAGCATACGGCTGCTCATTGTAGGACCGAATTGTGGCTGCCCCGGTACTTTCGAAGAGAAACGATAGAGAGTTGGGAGCAGGGAGGCAGAAACGACCTTATAGATCTGATTGATGAACACCTTCGTGAGATCCTGGCAACCCATCAACCCGAGCCACTTGCGGATCATGTCAAAAAACAGATTGATGATATCTTGGTGAAGTACGGTGTAAAGGAAGCCTAGATTTTCAGCCACAGCCTTAACACGGATTCATCTTTTTGCTTACTGGCGGGATTGATTTGCATGTTGAGCTAAAGTGAAATCCCGCTTACAGTGGGGCATCTGCAACGCCCCGGGGATTCGAGGAGGTGGTGCGGCGCATTCCGGAAGCTGACCCAGAGGGGATAAAGCTCCTCCTGGAGCCGTGACACCTGGCCGTCACCTGCCCTCGAGTCGCGCGACCGTCTCTTCATGCTGGACCCGGCTTATTTTGTAGCGGCTGATCGCGTACACGCTACTCAGGAAGATGACCAGGATCAGGGGGCCGTAGACGAGGCCGAAATCGAAGACCAGGAACAACACCGTCTCGAGAACACCGAGCACCACAAGGATCCAGAAGAGGAGTGCTGTGCCATTCGCGGGGAAGATTCCAAGCAATCTCATCGCGGTGGGAAACACGTTGACGAGAATAGCCGCCGACATGCCCAGGACGGCCACGCGTTTCTTCTCGCGGCCAGACGCCAGGCCCGACAAGAGCGGTGGAATCAACAGTCCCGCGAGCGCCATGGGGATCACGATCAGCGAGATCTGCTGGCTCGTGAACTCCCAGAAGTAGCTGTAGATATTTACCCACAACATGACATAGATGCCCGAACCTGCGTTGTACAGCATCCACGACACAACGACTATGCGCATGCTCGGGTAGCGAAAGACATCCGCCAGCTGGCATCGCGGATAACTTCATAGAGTCTTTTTCGGGTTGACCATTCATCGTGGTTGATTTTATCGTTAATGACTCTGACGATGGCCTGCCTGATGGTCTCCGCATCCCTGAAGGATAAGAATTTCCCTTTTGCGCTTGCTCCAAATTCTTCACAATTCTCCTCTATTCCCACCCGTTAGCATGCTGAACTAAGGATATCACATCCAAAACGGCGAGGTCAAAGGCTCATCAAGCGACACTGACTCCCCGAAATCTCCAAACTGGCAAATTTTAGCTAGATTCCATCCTCGAATCGACAACAAACAGCCAAAGAGGCCCTCAGAGATATTTCCCACTCTCCTCGGCTGCCATCAGGAGTTCCTGCTGGACATGATGGGGAGGCGGTGGGCGTTCGGCCTCGAATGTCAACTCGAGATGACGGATGATCCTGTCGATGGTTTTCGGTTCCTCTATACAGGATACGATTCTCATCCGGCCCCCCCATGAAGGACAGAGGAGGGGATCCACTTCGTAGACCTTGCGGATCATCTCTGCCCAGCCCTTGAAGGCACATAAGCCGACTCATTTTCAATGATACCCAGACGAATTCCTTGATTCTCATCTTAGATTTGCCTATGCTTTCCGAATTCACTTCTCTTCTTTGGTCTTTTTTTCCAGTTCAGCAATCCTCCTCTGAAGTTCTGATATGGTTTTTTGCTGTTCCTGAGCGACCTTGGTCAAAACGGCCACAACATCCATCGGACTCATTCCCTTCCTGTCCTTGGAAGCAACAAGGTCTGGTACATCCTCAGCGATGAAGCCCAGATATTCTTCCTCTTTATTGTTTTTATACCTAAATCTCACAGGGTTGAGTTTTGATAGCGTATCTTTAGCTTCAGAAACATTTTCAAAATGATAAAAAGCCTAATTTCAGTAGTCACACAACAATTTACCCTTAAGAAACCGTTCTGAGGAGGAAATCGAAAATGAAACCATACCTGTTGGTACGTCAACTTCCGCGGCCGCGAACCCAAGATCGAAGCCCTTCTGAAAAAACGCGGTTTCCTATAAAAATATTCTGCTCTTTAGACTATCTGGTTCACGAAGTGTACTTGGCCTGTTGATTTGAGGTTAGGGAAGGGGAATGCCCCGACAAGTTTTTTCTTGATGCGGGAATATATACTCTAACCATAAACCCCGAATCACGTATTATCTACAAGTGATACGAGGCTGATGTGAGAAGAATATCTGTTTATTTCCTTTGTTTGGTTGTTTTAACTTCTGGCCATTCAATAAATATTTACGGCGCCCACCAAGAGGGCTCCGAAACTCTGAATAAAAAAACACACCGTTCACAACCTTGGAAAGTTCACGAAATCACAAAGGATTTTGAATTGCTGGATGTGTGGGAGTTCCCCATATTGGCAGACAAAACTAAAAATCAGGATTTTCCCTATTTTCTTGAGGTGATGCGTCAGCCACCCAAAAAATCCATTGGGAGCTATTTTTCACTGAGAAACCTGATTGCCAGATTTCTGATCATATTTAGGGCATATTTCGGCAAAATTCTCGGCCTGGACACAAAAAGCGATTCCCTCCCCATACCAGGCTGTGCCGAAACCAGCATAGCAGAAAGATTGTCCCCAAGGGATCTAGAGAGAAGCCTTGCCAAACCTGAAGAGGAGGATAGTGAGAGCCAATCCGGTTGGAGGATCGCGTATCTTTATGAGGAGGAATTGTTGATCGAGCTTTCCAACAATACTGTACATGCATTGGCACACCTGGGGTGGATCCACAAAACCGGGAATTTTTATTCGGCCCAATTGGCAGTCTATTCCAAACCGAGAGGAGATTTCGGTGCTCTTTACATGAAATTGATAATGCCCCTTAGGCGATTGTTTGTCTACCCCTCATTGATGGATGAAGTAAAATCCAGGTGGGACTCATACAATGAAAACATCCGGAAACAATCCTACGAGGAATGGGAAAAAAAGACGTTCATCAAGCAGCCACCCGGGAAAGTCATGGATGCAGCCGGAATTGGACCAAACATGATAATAGGCGAAGTTGGAGCTGGCCGTGGCCGTTTCACTTTGCATTTAGCCCGGAGAGTGGGGCCCAAAGGAAAGATTTTGGCCAACGACATTGATAGGGAAGGCCTGGCTTACTTACGCAAACGCTGTATTCGGGCTGGATTTAACAATGTTGAGACAATCCTTGGAGAAGTCAACGATCCGCACTTTCCCGAAGGGGCTTTGGATATGGTGCTCATGGTTTGGACATACCATTTTTTTGATCAGCCCATAACCATGTTGAAAAAACTGCTTCCGAGGTTAAAGCCCGGCGGAACATTGGTTCTTGTCGAACCGGATCCACTACGTGGCCCCGGAGGGCCCGATCATGGAATTTCGCCAGAACGGATGCGCAGAGATGCGGCACAGGCTGGATTTGAAGTCGTCCGAATCGCTCATTTTCTACCTGAAGATCTCATATTTGTCCTTAAACCGCGCGATCATTAAAAAGACGAAGTGCGGAAATTTCTAAAAAAGCCCACTTTGTATTGTATGCACAAGAAGGGGATAGGTGATTTTCATTCGTATCTAATTGAATCTACTGGATTGGCAACAGCGGCACGAGCTGTCTGAAAGCCTATGGTCACAACCGTCAAAAGTAAAGCAGCAATTCCAGAAAGAATAAATTCTTCTAAGCTGACATGTATCTTGTAGACAAATCCGTTCAGCCAGCGACGCATCAAGAAATACACGACAGGCCATGCTATCACGTTCGCTAAAAGAGTCCATTTGGTTAACTGTTTTGACAACAGGAAAACAATTGACAAAACCGATGCCCCCAGTACTTTCCGGATACCCACCTCTTTAGTCTTCTGTTCCGCTGTGTAGGACGCCAAACCGAACAATCCCAGACATGAAATTAAAATGGCGATAGCCCCAAAAACCCTGAAAAGCTGTCCTAGCTGTTTTTCGGATTCATACTGGGATTCGTATAGGTCATCGAGAAAGATATACTGAAAGGGATAACCCGGGGAAAAACGTCCAAAAACATTCTCGATGCTCCCTAGAATTTCTTGCGTATTATCAGGATCAATTTTTACAAACACATACCTATGCCAGGGTCTGTGAATGCGGAAAAGAAAAGGCTTAATGTCATTGTGCAGGGTCTCATCATGGAAATCTCTGACAACACCGATAACGCGGACATCACGTGCAGATTCCGGAAATGCAGGAAGATTGAAATAGATTTGCTTACCCAGTGGCGATTCCATTCCGATCATTTTGCTCAACGATTCATTGATGATGCAGGCCTCAGTCGCATCAGATGAAATAGTTTTCGAAAACGGCCTTCCTTCTATCATGTCCATTTTGAAGGTTTTGAAAAAATCATAGTCGACAACTGTGTATTTCACGAGAAGTTGTACGTCTTTCGGGCGCCCCTCCCAATCGATGGAAACGCCCTGTCCGACGTTTGTTGGCTGTTGGGCGGCGGCAGTAACACTCTGGATTCCTGAAAGCTGCTCCAACTCGTTCTTAAAGGCATCAAAGCGGCTGTTAAGGTCTGGATTGTTCATCAATGTAACAACATTAAGCCTGTCAAGCCCCAGGTCTTTATTCCTGATGAAATGGAGCTGTTTCGATACGATGATGGTCGCAATGATCAGTCCGATGGAAATGGCAAACTGGAATACAACGAGGACCTTCCGAAATTGTGACCGCTCTTTCAAAAATCCTGATTTACTCTTTATCGCTTCCACCGGCCTGTAAGCCGACATATGAAAAGCCGGATAACATCCAGCGATCAATCCGGTTAGAGGAGTCACAGCGAAAACCAGGAAAATCCAATAGGGGAGAGCATCCCTTGTTAAGCTCAGTTCTTTCCCGGTGAAACTGTTGAAAGCAGGAAGTACAGAATGAGCTATGGTGATGGCAAGCCCAAGGGCTAAATAACTTAGCAGGAATGATTCTCCGAGAAACTGCATGATAAGCTGGGACTTTCTCCCGCCAATCACCTTGCGAAGCCCAATTTCTTTGGCACGCCTGAATGACCGAGCTGTGGTGAGGTTGGTGAAGTTGATACAGGCAATGACCAGAATAAAAAGGGCAATGACCGAGAATATGGACACCTGCACGATAAGCCCCGGCCGCCCGTATTCATAAAGATGGACTCTGGTTAGAGGTTGAAATATGGGTTTGTAGTTCGGTGTGTAATCAAGATGTTCATGGTAAATTCCGGCAATCTTTTGTTCAAGGGCTTCTTTGTCCGCTTGATGACGGAGAAGCACATAGGAAGGGGCCACCCATTCTTCCCACCGGCTTATACGATCCTCACCCAGGAGTTCAACACGGGCAACCATATCGAACTGCAGGTGTGAATTCGAAGGGATATCCCGGACAACTCCAGTGACCGAGAAATCGCTATCGTTTTGCGCAACATAGAGAACCTTTCCTATGGGGTTCTCGTCTCCGAAATAACGACGAGCTGTCTCCTCGGTAATGACGATGGAATTCATATCTGAGAGGGCTGTTTCTGCATTTCCCTTGGTGAACGGAAAGGAGAACACAGTGAAAAAAGATGGGTCAGTCAGATAAATATTGAATTCGTCGAAGCTTTTATCCTTATACTTGACCAAGGAGCGGTGCCAGGGCCAAACGCGGCAGGATTCCTCAATTTCGAGATACTTTGCTTTCAGCTCCGGCCCAAGTGCGTAAGATACAGCACGTCCGTAGCGTCCGTCATCAATGGCATTCAATATTCTGAAGATGCGATCCTTATTGACATGGAACTGATCATAGCTCAGCTCATGCTGCACCCATAGTGAAATGAGAATGAAACACGCCAATCCTAGAGCTAATCCCGATAAGTTGATAGCAGAGTATATTTTTTGTCTTTTAAAATTCCTGAGGGCCACCCTGATATAATTCATGAACATCGTGCTGCGCTCTCCCTACTTTTTTTACTGGCATCAGTAACTTTCTAAAGCAAAATATGTGCCAATAGAATTTCCTAAGGCTTTTGGCTTATATTCAGCCACAAATGTCCCTTTTCGAACACGTTATGGCCAAAATCGCACAGAATTGATAGTCCAGATATCATTCAGTTGCGAAAAAATGATGCAGGATTCTGATGATGGCTCTTTAAGTTCAAACTCCAATCCCTTTATAACGTATTATGGAAATGTAAATGCTTGAGGACATATTCCGGATTGATGGAGCTTATCGGATGAAATCAGAGAAGAAGCTGGGTTTGGGCTCTCTATTCAGCGTTTTGGGGGCAGTGGGAATAATCCTCGGCCCGCTCTCAGGCTTTTCAGATTTTGCCCGGCCTGGAGTTTTATCCCTGGCTTTGTTTTCGGTGTTCTGTCCGGCGAAGGCGTGGCTCTCGCGATTTCCGTGCTATTGGATAGGAAAGAACAAAAGCTTACAAGATGAAATGAGAAAAGTATCCATTCTCAACCGATACTTTTTAAAGAATGAGAGTACCAAGACAAGACGATTTAGACCGATGTCTTGTGATTACTTTCGGGTCAGGTTGTGAATGTTTTTGGCTGCCGCTTCCTCAAAGGATACGGGCCGTTTACCGCTGGGATCGAAGTGAATCTCGATCTCATCATCGGAGAGAAATCTAAGGATCCCAAAGGTAGTGCCCCACTCCGATCCGGCATTACTGAATTTGCCTACGCATAGGTCGATGGCATAAGGTTCCGAAGATGCATCGAGTCTGTACTCCCCTTTATGAGTAACAGCCGTGCCATCGGTGTGAATCTCCTTTAAGGTGTAGGTCATATCGGCTTTAAACTCCGCTTCGCCGTCTCCTTTCCCATATTTTCCGGCGACAATCCATTTCCCTAAGAGCTTTTGTGCCGGACCTTCCAGGCCACATTCAATGCCGGGTGTGGCAAAGATACCTAATCCCATGAAAACAAGAGTAAAAGAAACAAGATATCCTATTGACTCTTTAATCGATTGTCCTTTCGTTAGGATTTGTTTTAATAATCAAATGTAAAGAAATATTATGAAATATGCTGAGTGTCAAACAAATTTTTTTTAATCCCAGATACAAAAGATATGTCGGCCTGATTTCCTAGCTTATAGACCATTTATCATGTGTTTTTAGGCAATTGGCATATTTGTTGCTGATTAAAACAAATAATGTTGATACTCATGGTTCATCACCGCCGTTACGGCAGTCAGCTTATATCTTGGGTAAGCAGGAGTTGTAAACAAAATGAAAAAACTGACAAAAACTTTTATCCTTTTTTTTTGGCATTATTGTCTTTTTTGTGTCCGTCAGTTTGGCCCAGAGCCGAAGGGATAAGCGTGACCAACCTGAAAAACTCTTGGATATTGCCGGAGTAAAACCTGGAATGTCCGTCGGTGAGGCCGGTGCTGGGTCAGGATATTTTACCTTTCATATTTCCCGCCGAGTCGGCGACAGGGGAAAAGTTTATGCCAATGATATCGACGAAAGTAGCCTACAGAATCTGACAGACCGCTGCGAAAGAGAGGGGGTGGAAAATATCGAGACTGTTCTCGGCGAAATCGCGGATCCATGCTTTCCCGTGTCTGATTTGGATATGGTTACCATGCTCTATGCCTTTCATGATTTTACGGAGAAGGAACAATGGCTGAGAAATGTAAAAAAATACATGAAAGAGGATGCTAGACTGGTGATCTTTGACGGCCAGGATGCTCATACCGGCTTGAATGAAGAAGTGGTTTTAAGCCTGGGGAAAAAAACGGGATTTGAGCTTGCTAGGCATGAACATCTCCATAGAGGCATATGGGTATATATTTTACGTATCATTAAATAGTCTTTTCCTATAAGCCGCCTTATTTTTTATGATCGCGGGGAAACATGTGGATCATGTTGGAAAGTGCGTCAACTTCAAATGGCAGAGCACTTATATAAAGGAACCATCGGGGAGAAACGCATGAATAAATATCGTATTTTTTGCATGAGCATCATGATTATATGTGCTCCATTTCTCGCGTGTAACGCTGAAAAGGATGATTTTCCAATCCTAACTGGCCCCTACCTTGGCCAGAAGCCTCCGGGGATGACACCGGAGAAATTCGCCTTTGGGATTGTCACTACCGAAATCGGCGAAACCTGTCCTGCTTTCTCGCTGGATGGGAAACGGTTCATATTCATGAGATATGATGCGAGAGAATGGGATTCTGGGCCAAAAAAATATGCCACTTTTATGACTGAATTTAAGAATGGCAGATGGACAAAACCGAGCCAAATACCCCTTAATCTTAATACGAAATATCTTGATTGGGATCATAATTTTGGCCCAGACAGCAAAACTTTTTATTTCACTTCGAAACGTCCTCAACGTGGTAACGGCCCTCCTGTACCAGGAGATATCTGGATGATTCGATTAACAGACACAGGATGGACAGAACCTCAAAGATTGCCCTTCCCGATTAATACAGAGAAATTCCACGATGCCAATCCATGCTTTACTAAGAGCGGGATTCTTTATTTCACCAGCCAGAGAGAGGGCGGATATGGAAGATCAGATCTTTATCGATCGGAATTGACTGATGGAGAATATCGGGAGGCGGAAAACCTTGGGCCAGTCATCAATACTGAATTCTCGGAGTTCGATCTCCAGATCGCTCCAGATGAAAACTATATCATATTTGTTTCCAATCGGCCGGGTGGACGTGAATGTATGGGTTATCGAAATGATTTGTATGTTTCTTTTCGGAAAAAAGACGGCTCCTGGACTGAACCACAAAATCTAGGTGAAGAAGTAAATACGATTGGCGGAGTTGCTCTCACCCTGACCTCGGATGCCAAATATCTGTTATTTACAGGTCAAGGGAAGGAGCCGAACTGTAATATCCACTGGGTGAGTACAAAAATCATCGAAAAATTGAAACCAAAATAAGAGGAGTAGAGAAGGAGGAAATCCGTGCTAACGTAATAAGAATACGAAAAGATAAAATTGGCATGTTAATTGCTCTTTTATATTGATAAAATCATAAAAAAAAACAATGAAAGGATGGACAAATGGTAAAAACGGCGTGGATCTTGATTCTTTTTCTGCCTCTTGTTGTCGGATTAATAGCAGCAGACGACAATTCCGAAAAGGCCGCCATCAAAAAGGTGATTGAAGACGCCTACATGAACGGAGTTGTCAACATCGGCGATGTGGATGCGGTCAAAAAGGGCTTTCATGAAGACTTCAGTTTAAAGGGCATAGAGAAAGGAAAATTGTTTGTGCTGCCTATTGCGGACTGGATTGAAGGCATAAAAAAACGAAAAGCAGCAGGAGAATATCCTGCTACGGTGAAAACCCATTTTGAATACCCACTGATTGATATTACGGGCACCGCAGCGATGGTTAAGGTCAAATTCATACAGGGTGAAAAGCACGTCTACACGGATTATCTGCTGCTGCTCAAATTTGAAGATGGCTGGCGCCTGACAGACAAAATCTATTTCAGGCACTGACAGACAGCTGACAATCTAAAAAGCAATTATGAAGAAAAGAACCCTAATGCTCTTTTTGATCATAGTTTTCTCCAGCCTATCTTTAACAGCAGCCCAGGAGGTTGACAAAGCTATCTGGGAAAAAGCTTTAGAAATCCATAAAGAAGCAATTGTTATAGATACCCATGCACACGGTTTAGTATTAAAAAAGGGCAAGGATTGCGAACAGGAAAAGAACTCGAGCCAAATTGATATTGTTTCGATGAAAGAGGGAGGGATAGACGCTGTTTTCTTTTCTCTGCCGACAGAAGGCAGTCCAGATGAAAAAATCTCAAAAACAATTCTCAGGTCTGCGGCTTTTGTGCGCGATCAACTGAAAAAACATGCCGATATTGCGGAATTAGCATTAGATGCCGACGATATCCTTAGAATTCAGAATTCGGGCAAACGGGCTGTTTTATTGAGCCTAGAATATTTTAAAGGATTTCTTGAAGGAAACGCCAAAACGCTTGAACTGTACTTCGAGCATGGCTTGCGTATGATCACATTAGTTCATACAAAAACCGACAAGATTGCTGATACCGACAGTGATAATTCGGGAGAAAGCGGCATAAGTGCTTTTGGAAGAGAGGTTGTCCGGAATATGAATAGGCTCGGTATGGTGATCGACATCACTCATTTGCGGGATCAAATGCAGAGAGATATCATCCGGGAGTCAAGAGTCCCGGTAATAGCATCACATTCGAATACGCGATGTCTTCATAATATTTCGAGGAATATCCCCGATGATATACTGAAACGAATTGCAGGGAAGGGTGGTGCTATTATGGTGACTTTCGATTCGGGAATGCTCTCCAGTGACTATCTTCCACCTTCAAAAGAGAGAGCCCCTGTAGGGATTCTAATCGATCACATTGATCATGTCGTAAATCTGGTTGGAATTGACCATGTCGGTATAGGATCAGACTTCATGGGATCGGGAATTAACAGTCCGAAAGGCCTGGAAACGGCAGCAGGTTTCCCTCTAATTACCTATCATCTGCTCAAAAGGGGCTATACGGAGGAAGAGATTCAGAAGATTATGGGAGACAATCTTCTACGTATTTTGAAGATAGTTCAGGATGAGGCAAGGTAACTGCCAGCGCTGCTGATATTGGGTATGCGGCTATATGTAACGCTGATTTTTCAGTGATAAACGCTTTTAATCCTAAAATCAAGCTGACCCGGAACAAATGCCTCATGAACGGAGATGACTGCTGTCTGTTTGAATACACTCTGGATCCTCAATAACGGATGCGTAGAGATGGCGCCATGGCCGGTTTGGAAGTCATACGAATAAAAGATTTTTTGCCTAAGGATCTAATTTTTTTCTTAAAAATTCGCGAAGTGGAGTTCCATGTTCACTTAAAAATGAAGAATAGAGCCGTCTATTCCGATTGAATTATGCATTATTACCTTAAACTTTTTATAACATTCCTCATCTGTTGGCCTTGGGTCTGAAAAATTCGATGACACGGGCGTCCACCCAGTAGATGTCGGCCAGACCGTTTCCCGGTCCGTTCAAGATCGATATCTTCTGCTCAAACGTGATGGGTGTTTCGCTGAATGGCGGATGAGTCCTTCGTGTACTGAGAAAGAACAGGTATTTACCGTCAGGTGTAACCATGGCGCAGTTTTCACTGCCTTTCGAGTTGAGTCCTTCGCCCATGTTTTTCGCGTGCGTCCAGGAGCCGTCGTCTATCCGAAAACTGATGTACATGTCCACGACGCCGACGCCGCCAGGACGGCGGACGGATGAGAAGATAATGTAGCTTTCATCAGGGGCGATATACGGATCCCACTCATCGTACTGGGAGTTGATCTCGGGGCCGAGACGCTCCGGTTCCTGAAAGCGGCCATCGATGGATTTGGCCATGAAGATGTCTGCATCTGGCTTGCCGTCCTTCTCGTATCGATGGAAGTACATCGTTCCATCGGACGTGATGAAGGCATAGCATTCATCTCCGGGCGTGTTCACGGGGCTGCCCAGGTTCTGAGGTTTGGACCAACCGTCGTCCGTCCTCGTCACGAACCAGAGGTCTTCATCCTCCCTGGGTTCGCCTTGGCCTGTCAATGGCCTTCTTGAGTTGAAGAAGAGCCGGTTTCCGTCGGGTGAAAAATTCATATCATGTTCGCTATATCGACCTGAAAAGGAGACGACTTCAGGGAACGTCCAGACTCCATCGACCTCTTTCATGCCCACGATCACGTCATAGGGCGCTCCGGAAACGGCGTAATAAAATTCTTTACCGTCGGGGCTGAAGGCTGTTCCGTACTCCCAGGCGCCTGTGGAGACGATACCCGGCGCGAACATCTCTGGCGTCATCCCCGGCGGCGTCTGCCCGAGATAAGGTCCTTTGAGAGGAGGAGAATCCGATTTCAGTTTTTCGAGGATTCCCGCATCCACCCAGTATATATCCGTATTGTTGTTTGCATCACTGACAAAAAAGAGATATTTGCCGTCCGCTGTCACATAGGGGCGGGTTTCATTGGCCGGGGTGTTGATTTTTTCTCCAAGATTAAAGGGCCTGGACCATCCTCCGTCCTCTTTTTTGTAAGCGATGTAGAGATCATCTCCCCCGTATCCTCCGCTTCTGTTCGAGCACCACATCAAATAGCTCTCGTCAGGGGCGATAAAGGGATCGTGATCAAAGACTTCGGAATTGATGTCAGATCCGAGGTTTTCGACCTCCTTGTATTCGCCGTCCTGCAGTATGGAGCGATAGAGGTCCGCCCTTCCGACTCCTCCTTCTCTTGTGCTGAAGAAATAAAGGTTTCCGTTTTCGGCAATTGAGGGCCAGGAGTCAAATTTTTCGGTATTGACAGGGGAACTGAGGCGCTCGGGAGGAGTCCAACCTTCGGGCTTTTTCACCGATTTCCAGAGATCGATATCCCCCCGGGGGCCGCTCCCATCCAGGTTTCTTCGCCAGGCAAAAATGATTATTGTGCCTTCCGGGGCATCAGGGTACTCGTAAATCCAGGGCCGGCCCGTGATTTCCGCCTCTTTCGGCTTTGTCCACTTCCCGTTTTTGATTTCCGTTCTTTGGACGGGGATATCTGTCCATTCAATACCAGAATCCGGTGAAGTGCGCACAAAGAAAAAGAGAGCCCCGGCTTTGTAAAAGCCATACATAAACTCCATATTTTCCGTGCAGACAATTCCCGGCGCAAAGACTTCGGGTGTATCGCCCGGAGGCGTCTGGCCCAAATAGGGCCCTTTAAGAACAGGGAAATTGTTATTATCAGACTGTCTTTCCGTTGAACAGGACAAAGCAACACAAATCAAGAGCAACACATAAAAAACTCTCCATTTCATGACTATCCTCTTAGGCTCCGGCTCATGGGGATCATAAACAGCCGTATATTCTCCCTGCTCATTATATATACAACACCATAATTTTTAAATTTACCTGATAAAAGAGTTTTATGCATCGATATCTAAATAAGCTTCACGGATAATCCTTATTGAGATATTTCCGTATACGCAGATAAAGGCGGAATTCTCTGGATATTCGTTTGAAGGGAGGAATGATTGATGGTCATAAGCAAGACGAAAATATCACATTTTCCTTTAATTGTTGTAATTTGTGTGTTTGTTTTATTCCCAACAAATTATTATAGCTTTGCTGGAAAATGTTATGTTCCCTCGGATCAGGCTGAAATATTGACGCAGAATATAATTAAAAATTTTAAAGATAGCACACCAGAATGGCTTTCTGATTACAATATCCCGGGAATGGCGATAGTAGTAGTAAATAACCAGGGAATTCTATGGGGGCTGAGTTTGGATATACCACAGATGAAAAAACGGCTACTGTTAACGCCCAGACACTGTTCAGCCTTCAATCGATTTCAAAAAATGTCACGGCTCTGGCTGTTTTAAAGGCCGTTCAGGATGGTTTATTGGATTTGGATGTACCCATCAAGCATTATCTACCTGAATTCACAGTGAAGAGTCGATACGAAAACAATCCTGAACAAAAAAAAACTTTGCGGCATCTTCTTTCCCATCGGTCAGGATTAGCCCATCGTGCACCTGTGGGCAATTACTTCGACAGCAACCCACACCCATTTGTAGATCATATCAACAGCATCTCGAATACCTGGATGAAATATCCGGTCGGGTCTTGTTTTTCTTACTCGAATATTGGAATCGACCTAGCTGGCTATATCCTGCAAAAAGTATCCCGTCTATCTTTTGATGAATATGTAAAGACAAACATTCTTGATCCTCTAGGGATGAAATACAGCACATTCGATACGGCTATCATTCAATCAAGTTCCAATTGTGCTCACGGACATCACGGTGAATTTTCCAGTCCGCCGGTTCGAATTTCCATGATTCCTGCAGGAGGATTTTATTCGAATATAGAAGACATGGCCAAGCTGATCCAATTTCATATCACTAAAGGTGCCGTTAAGGGGATACAATTTTTATCAAAAGATCTGATGGAACAAATGCATTCGGTGGCCTTTCCCATCAAAGGACAGAAATCCGGCTACGGCCTGTGTATGGAAATCGAACGGATCAATCAAGATGTGAGCAGAATCTCTCATACCGGCAGCGGATACGGATTTATGTGTGCCATGCATATCTATCCGGCTTTAAATATGGGGGCAGTGCTACTTTATAATTCCCACGACGATGGACCCAGGAATGAATTCTATAAAGTGATTAACCAAACCATAAGCGAGCTGATCGATAAAGAAAGTGTTGACGTGAACAGCTTTGTAGAGGGGCTCAATGCTGTGGATTCTGTAGATCCCAGATTAAAAGATATTACTGGGATTTACTTGTATGATATCAAAATAATAATGAAAGTTAACCAGTTGACCCTAGGCACAGGGCGTAGTTCTGCTCCGTTACAGATATATTTAGGTGAGGACGGAAAACTCGTGGGCCTCATCAAAGACCGGCACTATCTCGAATTTCTCCCCGGATTGTTTTTCACACCTGATGGTGAGATTCTTGATTTAAGAGGGGACCAGCCCAAATATATGAATGCGACTCTGACAAAGGAACCGGTTTTTTAGCAAAACCTTTGCAGAATCCCCCGGCGCTTGCCACGGGAATGAATGCATGCCTTACCGAAGGGGTTATAAGGGGGGACCGGAAAGTCCCCCTTATCCAGATAGGCCCTCGCGGGGAAATGTGATATAACAAATGAGTGACGATAAAACGAATGAGTCATTCGGTCTACGATGCCAGTTATCATCTGGTATGGTGTCCGAAATACGGAAAGATATATTCAAAAGGCAAGAGGTGAGGGAACGAGCGAAACAATTGAAAGAGGAGATATGTGAGGATTACAAGATTTAAGTGATAGGGTTGGAAATTGTGGAAGATCATATTCATGTTATGGTGTCATTCCCTCCGTCACGGTCAATAGGGGAAGTGGTAAGGATAATAAAGAGTAACAGTGCAAGATATTGTTTCGCGAATTTCCCGAATTGAAAAAGAGGTTATGGTCTGGGGAGATGTGGGAGGATGGATATTTTGCACGGACAGTGGGAGATCGATTGACTCGAGATGTTATCGAGAAGTACATTGCATCACATAGAGAATTTGAGCAAGGGCCTGCGCAGCTTGATTTCAAGCTGCGCTAAAGATGCCCCGCGGTTTGCCGCGTGGGAGCATCACTTGAAGTTATGGTTTTTTAAACTCTTTACGTAATCTCTTCCGCTGAAATTTCCACGTTGAATGGAAGCTGTCCTTGCGCTATCATTTTGTCGCCCCTTGATGAAGGAACTTATATTCTATGTAAACTGTATTGAAGACACAGGAAAGGCAGACTTATAAAACTAATAGGTTTTTATTGAAAGGATTATAGAGGAGAAACAAATGAAAGAACCTGATATCAGGAAATGGCATCGTCGAGCGGCAATCGTGATAGCGCCTCTGCTGGTTATCCAGGTTGTCAGCGGCATTTTCCTCGGCGTTGATTGGCTGCTGGGGATTCATCAACGAATCGGCGAGACTATCGAGAAAAACATTCCAGCATTGTTAAGAGCCTGGGATATGATTCTTTTAGAAATCCATTACGGGCTAGGAGTGGGCGGAATTTTCTATCATATACTGCTCGGAATTGGAACTCTCGGTGTGACAGTTTCTGGGGTAATGATTTTTGTTAAGATTAAGGGACGCCAGAAAAAACAGATGAAACTCAAACAACAACAGGACGTAAGGAGCTAATGCTTAACTTGATGGAGTGGATGAGGCCTCTCGGCTTCAAAGAAAAAGGGGGCCGGATCACGTATTTGCCGACTCTCTCTACATCTCTCTAAGTCTCCGCCCTGACTTGGCTGTGGACGTTGAAGCCTGTGTGGTGCCAGTTGAGGATCTTCCTCACCAGGGGAAGTCCGATGAGCTTTTTCCGGAGAAGCAGGGAGAAGACATCTTGCATAAAAATTATAAGGATTTCGTTTTTGCCCATGCAGCAAATCGCTCAAAACTTCCGTCAATATCCACCTTCTGACGTCCAAAATAACAATATCAGGTCCAAAACGGCACGGTCAAAAAATCAAAAAGCCGCGTTCAATCAAAAGGACTCATAACCCGGAAGTCGCTGGTTCAAATCCAGCCCCCGCTACCAATCCCTCACCCCTGTTTTCCCCTGATAAAGAAAAGCTTTTCCGCAGCATTTCAGCGTTCTCTTTGACAACCTTATATCTTTTCGTAGAATAAAAGAAATACAAAGGAGTTGTGCATGAAACCTCACTTCAAACATCTTGTCTTTTTTTTCTTTGTTATTGCACTTGTCTCGTCTTTTTCCTGCCGAAAAGCCGAGGAGGCGATCACGAAAGCCGAGGATCCGTTTCTCTGGCTGGAGGAAGTGGAAGGGCAGAAGGCCCTTGATTGGGTTCGGGCTGAGAACAGCCGATCCTTGCAACGGCTGACTGCGGACCCCCGATTCGAGGCGCTCTATGAAGAAGGCCTGGAGGATCTCACCCGGACGGACCGTTTGCCCGGAGTGACGATCATTGGCGAGCACACATACGATCTGTTGCAGGACGCCGAACATGTCCGGGGGATCTGGCGTCGCACGTCGCTCGAGAGCTTCCTGAGCGGTGAACCTGAATGGGAACCCGTACTCGATCTCGACAAGCTGGCAGCAGACGATAAACAGAGCTGGGTATTCTCGGGAGCGGCTGTACTCTTCCCGGAAAAAGATCGGTGCATGCTCCAGCTATCGCCGGGTGGATCGGACGCAGGTGTGTGGCGTGAATTCGATCTGAAGTCCAAAGCCTTTATCACAGGCGGATTCCAGCTTCCTGAAGCCAAATCGAGCGTAGCCTGGCTTGACCGGGATACCCTCCTGGTTCAAGCGGCATTCGATGCGGAAGGCTCGACTAACTCAGGGTATGGTCGCCAGCTCAGACGCTGGGGGCGCGGCACCGCTTATGAGCAAGCGCCCATCATCATGGAAGTCGATCCCAACCATATGGGAGTAAGCCCTGTGGTCTTGATGGATGGAGATCAAAAACATGTCCTGATTGCCGACGCGGTCACCATTTTCGATAGGGATTTTTACTATCTGGGCGAGGATGGGCAGCCTCTGCGGCTACCTCTGCCAACAGCATTCACTTTGTCAGGGATATTCAAGGGGCTTGCCTTTGGCCGGTTGAAAGATGAGTGGTCCCACAAGGGACAGAACTTTCCAACGGGGGCTATCATTGCCTTTGACTTTGCTGCCATGAAAATCGGCGGGGATCTCCCGGCTGCAGAGCTCGTTTTCGCACCGCAGTCCAATCAGGCAGTCCAAAGCCTGCTCGGAATCGGTTTCCAGGCAACTAACGAAGCCCTCTATTTCAGCCTGCTGGAAGATGTCGTCGGTAAACTCGTGCGCGTGACCGTAACGCCCGAAGGGTGGAAAAACGAGTACATTTCGATGCCTCCCAATGGCTCGGTCTCAGTTGTTGCTGCCGATCCTACAACGAATACTCTGATTGCTCGCTATGAAAATTTTCTTTCGCCGCCTAGCCTTTATCTTATTCGTGGGACAGAAAATCCGGTGGAATTCATGGCACTCGACCCGAAGATGGATGCCTCGGATTTCCAGACTGTCCAGCACTTTGCTCCCAGTAAAGACGGCAGCCGGATTCCTTATTTCGTGACCCACCCGAAAGGGCTAAAAATGAATGGCGCCGCACCGGCTTTGCTAGGTGCTTACGGCGGGTTCGGATATTCCATGACGCCGGCCTATCTGGGCAGGATATTTGGTGAGGGGTTGCCGTTCAAGACCATATTGAAGGCTGGGGGCAGCTATGTGCTGGCCAATATAAGGGGTGGAGCTGAGTTTGGCCCCGAGTGGCATACTTCCGGCATACTGCACAACCGGCAGCGAGTCTACGATGATTTTCATGCTGTTGCCGAGGATTTGATCAAGCGCGGTTATACCTCGACTGAGCATCTGGGCATTGTCGGCGCCTCCAACAGCGGCCTCTTGATGGGTGTCGCTTTCACCCAGCGGCCGGATCTCTACAAAGCCGTGCTCTGCGGGGTGCCCTTGCTGGATATGCGCCGGTATCACAAGATGCTGGCCGGAGCCTCCTGGATGGCTGAATACGGTGACCCCGACGATCCGGAAATGTGGGAAAGCATCAAAAAATACTCTCCCTACCAAAATTTGTATCCGGATCGGGAATATCCGGAAGTGTTTTTTTACACGTCCACTAAAGACGACCGCGTTCATCCTGGTCATGCCAGAAAAATGGCGGCCAAGATGCGTGATCAGGGACATGCCTTTCTGTTCTACGAAAACATAGAAGGTGGACACAGGGCGGCAGCCAACCTGAATGAAAGCGCAAAACTCGGCGCCCTTCAGTCTGTCTACCTTTTGCAGAAACTCCAATAGGCAAGATTCGGCTAAGGAATGCCCCAAAGGGGATGGCATGGATTTCACGTCTGAAGCTGTCCGACTGATTAAGTCTATTCCCTATGGAAAGGTGGCCACCTACGGACAACTGGCTTATCTCACAGGTTATTATCCTTCGGTCCGCAGAGTGGTTTGGATTCTCCATTCCCTCTCGGAAAAAGAAGGGCTGCCCTGGCACCGGGTTGTGAACCGAAAGGGTGAAATCTCCCTAAAACCTGGAGCGGGATACGAAAAACAAAAAGAATTACTCAAAAATGAAGGAATCGTTTTTAATGAGAAGGGCCGCATAGATCTGAATCTTTATCTCTGGGAGCCGGAAGAGGAAGATTTTTAAAAGGAAAACACCAAGAGAATCATTCTGTGTGAAATCAGCTTTTGAGGGCGATTCTTTCGATTTTGATGCGGCCGAGGTTACTAATCCCGATTCCTTTTTTGGCAGCCAGAGCGAGGTGGTCCAGCGGCCTTGGCCCTCCGTGGTATCCCGGTTTTTCCTTTAAGAGAGGGAGCCCTTTTCCAACACGCTGCGTATCGATAACCTGATATCTCACCGCATCCAAGGCTACGGGAGTTGTGTCGATCAAGATGGTTTTGGTACATCTGAAAACCCAAGGTCGTTGCTCTCTCCTGTTTTCTTGTAACTTGATATCCACTTGGATACAATGGTAAGGATTAGTCTATCCCACACTGATTGAGGAGATAAGAGATGACAAAATTACTCTCGCGAAGCGATGTGATGCAAGTCCTGGATATGAAGGATACGATGGACATTCTCGCCAAGGCTTTTGCCGATCTTTCCAATGATAAGGCCGTGATGCCCCAGCGTACGCCGATTGCGGCGTCTGACTACGGTGGCCTCGTTCTGTTTATGCCCGCCTACCTGAAAGGAATGGGGGCCCTGGGAGCAAAAATCGTTACCGTCTATAAAGACAATCTTGCGAAATATGGCATGGCGACGATACTGGGGACAATCATACTTCTGGATGAAAAGACTGGTGCGCCGATCGCCTTGATGGAGGGCGGCTTTCTCACGGCCATGCGTACCGGTGGGGTGGCCGGGTTGGCTTCCAAGCTGCTTGCCCGCCCGGAGGCAAAGATTCATGCCCTGTTTGGCGCGGGAGGAATGGCTAGAGCCCATGCCTGGGCCGTTGATACTGCGCAGAATATCGAAAAATTGATCATCTATTCGATTGATCCGCACGAAAAATTAGAGGCGTTCCGGGAATCCCTCGGGGATATCATCCGTTGTGAGATCGTGATAGCTGATGATCCCGAAAGAGCTGTCAGCGAGGCCGATATCGTTACCCTTATCACGAGTTCCAGGGAGCCTGTCGTCAACGCTGATTGGATCAAGCCCGGGACTCACATCAATGGTGTCGGGTCTCACGCGCCGGCCATGCGTGAACTCGATACCAGAACAGTCCAAAAGTCAAAAGTCATCTGTGACCTGGTGGATGCCTGCAAGCAAGAAGCCGGGGATTTCATCATTCCTGTCGAGGCGGGAGAGTGGAGATGGGATCATGTTCACGGTTCGTTAGGTGACGTTGTAACCGGCAAAATTCCGGGACGGGAAGAGGATGATGAAATCACCGTGTTCAAGAGTGTCGGTTTGGCCATCCAGGACATGTCCACAGCACTCCATGTTTATAAAAAGGCCGTCGAATTGAACGTAGGGACCGATTTTGCATTCTGATTTTGCATCAGAGTCCCCACCGAATGAGGCAGTCATGAAAACACCCAAAAAAGAAGTCATTATTCCTGAAGGCGGGGCCAAGCCCCTGGCTCCATATTCACCAGGCATTCGTTTCGGAAATTTGGTCTTTATCTCCGGTCAGATCGGACTTGATCCGGAAACTGGACAGCTAGTTTCCAGTAGCTTGGAGGAGGAAACGCGCCAGGCATTGAAAAACTTGAGTAAGATTCTCGAAGCGGCCGGGTCTTCTTTAGATAAGGCCATTAAGATCACCGTCTATATCAAGGATATCAATGACTATGGCCGCATCAATACCATCTATGGTGAGTTTTTCAAGGAGGATCCGCCTGCCCGGGCCATCATTCAAGGGCTTCTGCCCGCAGGCGCATCCGTCGAGTTCGATGCCGTTGCCGCTCTAACCGGATAGAGAAGATTGAGTTTTTTCAGTCGCATCGGCTCATATGGCTCGCTTTTTCTCCTTTTATTGAGCTGCGGAACGGCAGGGTGGGCTTTTGGCCAGACATTCTCGCATAAAGGATTGGCTGCGATCTGGGCTCTGGGAAAATTTGAATCCTCTGTGAACCCCCAACTGGGTATCCGTTATCTCCCTGAGTTTGGGATTGAAAAATATGTCTCAGAGAGCTCCTTTATCGATGCCGAATTCTCATTAAATGCTTATGGCTTTGCACAGTTCAAATCTTCAGAGGATATCCAAACGGACGGAAACATCGATCCCTACAGATTGTGGCTTCGCTTTTCCACTTCCCGGTTTGAAGCAAGGATTGGGCTCCAGAAGATCAACTTTGGATCAGCCACTTTGTTGCGTCCTATGATGTGGTTCGACAGTGTTGATCCTCGGGATCCCCTGCAGCTTACAGACGGAGTCTACGCTTTCCTGGTCAGGTACTATTTTATCAACAACGCCAATATATGGCTGTGGGGTTTGTACGGGGACGACAAAACTAAAGGATGGGAATCCATTCCCACTGTCAAAAATTCCGTTGAATACGGTGGCCGCTTTCAACTTCCTCTGCTTACTGGTGAGCTGGCCTTGACATATCATCACCGTCAAGCCGATTTGAGTAAAGCACCTTTCCCTTTATTCGGGCAGAACAATTCCAGCGTCCCTGAAGACCGGTTGGGAGTGGATGGGAAATGGGATATGGGGATCGGCTTCTGGCTGGAGGGAGTCCTGGTCCGTCAGGAAAGTAATGCTCTCCCGATGAAATGGCAGAGAGCTATGAATATCGGTCTGGACTATACCTTTAACCTCGGAAACGGAATCAACTGCCTGGGTGAACATTTCAGACTGGAAAGGGCCAGAGACGCCTTCGCATCAGGTGAGAATATTGATTTTTCAGCCCTTATGCTGCGTTATCCTTTCGGCATTTTGGATGAGATCTCTTGCATTTTGTACTATGATTGGGACAACAAAGATTTCTATCGATTTATCAACTGGCAGCGTACCTATGACCGTTGGAGATTGAACCTCATTGTCTTCTGGAATCCTGATGATTTTCTTATCTATCCTAACCAGGCGGGGGCGAGCTCGTTCTCCGGACGGGGATTTCAAGTCATGATTGTCTTCAATTACTAAAGACGAAATGAAGGAAGTGGATATAAATTTTCTTTCATCAATTTGCTGGTTGCGGAGTGAGATTGCCAAAAATGTTATAATTAAAAATTATCCGAATAGAGGAATATCGGGATGATAGGACAGCTGGCGTTGCGAAACATTCTTGGGGCAGGATTGCGGACGTGGTTGAACGTGTTGGTTCTGTCCTTCGCATTCGTATCCATAATTGCCACGCATGGATTGTTCATCGGCATGGGGGAGCAAGTCACCCATGCCATGGTGGATGCAGAGTGCGGCGGGGGACAATACTGGCAGAAGAACTATGATCCGCAAGATATGCTCTCCATCCCGGATGCTCACGCCGTGGTGCCTGTCCCTCTTAAACGCATGATTGATGAAGAGCTGGCAACACCCGTTCTGGTCCTTCAGGGAACCCTTTTCCCAAAAGGGCGTATCCAGCCAGTCTTGCTTAAAGGTATAGACCCTGATCAAAAAATACTTTCTATCCCCTCTGGTTTTCTTGCCAGGAGAGACATAGAGCTGCCCGCACTCATCGGTCAACGGATGGCCCAGAGCACAGGCCTGAATACGGGAGACTGGGTCACCATACGCTGGCGAGATGCCTACGGCACTTTTGATGCCCGCGATATTCAGATTGTCCAGGTTATGAAGACTTCGGTTCAAACCATAGATCTCGGACAGATCTGGCTCCCTTTGAAGACCATTCAGACACTGAGCGGGATGGAGAGCGAGGCAAGCTATGTCGTGGCAGCCCAAAAAAAGGCTGAAATCCTCACTCTCTCCGACTGGAATTTTAAAAGCGTGGATTTTCTTCTTGCGGATGTCAAAGCTCTCGTTCAGAGCAAAACTGTGGGGTCGTCCATACTGTATGCCATATTGATTGCTCTGGCCATGCTGGCAATTTTTAACTCACAGGTACTTTCCATATTCAAGCGCAAACGGGAAATGGGAACACTTATGGCGCTGGGTTTCACGCGGCAAAGGGTTATTCAACTTTTTACACTGGAGGGAACTCTCCACAGTGTTCTGGCGGCCCTCATGGCTGCCGTCTACGGGATACCTTTGTTGACGCGTTTTGCCAAAAAAGGCTGGGTTATCCCACAAGCTATGGATAGTTACGGTTTTGCCATCGGGGAGAAACTTTTCCCGAGTTACAGTGTCGGGTTGATTATTGGAACGGCTTTGATTGTTCTGGTAACGACGACGATCGTCAGCTTCCTCCCCACGCGAAAAATCACTAAACTGGAACCAACCGCAGCTCTGAGAGGACGACTGAAATGATCAGATTTCTTCTGAAGGGCTTGCTTCGGGACCGATCGAGGAGCCTTTTCCCTTTCTTAACGGTTGCGATGGGTGTGATGCTCACCGTTCTCCTCTTCTGCTGGATTAATGGGGCTGAGAGCAATTTCATTGAATCACATGCAAAATTCGAGACCGGACACGTCAAGATCATGTCGCGGGCCTATGCGGAAGAAGCTGATCAGAGGCCTAATGACCTGGCTTATATCGGCGTTGCCCAGCTCATGAACGAATTGAAAACTGACTTTCCCGATATGATTTGGACATCACGGATCAAATTCGGCGGTCTGCTCGATATCCCGGATGAGAGGGGAGAAACCCGAGCTCAAGGTCCGGTGGCAGGATTGGCGTTGGATATTTTGTCTCCAGACAGCATAGAAAAAGAGCTGATCGACCTGCAGGATGCCGTCGTTCGCGGTCGTTTGCCGCTGAATCGTGGCGAGATACTCATCACGGAAGATTTTGCCCAAAGGCTTGGTTTGGCCTTGGGAGAAAGGGCAACTCTTATCAGTTCCACAATGTACGGAAGCATGGTTATCACCAATTACACTGTTGTGGGAACCATCCGGTTCGGGATTGCGGCCATGGATCGGGGCGCTATGATTGTAGATCTCAGAGATGCCCAGGCTGCTCTGGATATGGGCGATGCAGCCGGCGAAATTTTAGGATTCTTCGATGACTATGTCTATCGAAATGAGAGAGCCGTCGCAGCAAAAATACGGTTTAATGCCCAATTTGCCGACAGCGCCGACGAATTTGCACCCACCATGGAAACCCTTTACAATCAGAGTGGACTGGCGGACCTTTTGGCCATGTTCGACTTTTTCTCCGGAGCTGTCATCGTGCTCTTCATATCCGCGATGTCCCTTGTCCTTTGGAATGCCGGTTTGATGGGGATTCTGCGCCGGTACGGTGAAATCGGTGTTCGCCTGGCTATGGGGGAAGATAAGGGACATCTCTACCGGTCATTGATTGCTGAATCCTTGATGATCGGTGCGCTCGGAACCATAACTGGTACAGCCCTCGGCCTGGCTGTGGCCCTTTACCTTCAAGTTCATGGTTTCGACATTGGATTTCTCATGAAAAACGCTTCGCTGATGATATCCAATGTGATGAGGGCTAAAATCACACCTCTAAGCTTTGTGATCGGCTTTATTCCGGGCCTTCTGGCGACATTCCTGGGGACTTCTGTATCGGGGATTAGGGTTTACAGGCGTCAGACTTCGCGGCTCATGAAGGAGATGGAAACGTGAACACTTGCCGCACCATTGTTTTGATTTTGATAGTAGCCATGTTCTCTTTTGCCCAGCCTCCATCGGGCGATTGGATTTTGCAAAAAATCGACGAGAACATCGGCTCCGACAATAAGATATCCCACGGCAAAATGATTATCCAGGCTCGCAGGGGAACTCGAACAATCGAGTCCAAATCATGGATCCAAGGGAATGACAAGTCGTTCACCGAGTATTTGGCTCCGCCCAGGGAGCAGGGCACCAAAATGCTAAAAATCGCAGATCAATTGTGGACCTACTCGCCATCTGCAGACCGCACGATCAAAATTTCCGGGCACATGCTGCGACAATCGGTCATGGGGTCTGATTTATCTTACGAAGATCTCATGGAAGATCGACGCCTGACAAATGATTACGACGCAGAGGTCATAGGAGAAGAAACTGTAGGCGGGCGTCTTTGTTGGGTTCTTCTCCTGACGTCCAAAGGTGAGGATATCGCCTATTATTCCCGTAAAATCTGGGTGGATAAAGATCGATTTGTGTCGTTAAGAGAAGAGCGCTATGCCAAGAGCGGCAAGCTGATCAAAACCACCCAGGTGAAAAACGTCCGGCTTATTGAAAACCGCTGGTTTCCCTCTGAAATGGTTTTTAAGGATGAACTCAAGAGCGGAGAGGGTACAAAGTTTATCCTGGTTTCTATCGAATTTGACGCCGCTATTCCGGATTATATCTTTTCCAAGGCCTCTTTACGCAAATAGGCCCCGGATAAGTTTAACCTTGGCCACCATTGGCTGACGACTTCAGGACTGCCATACCAGAATTCCCCTGATCGAGAGAAATGCCTGGTATTTTCAAGGATGATATGTTCTGATTCTGGCAATAGGGCAGATGAAACGGGAATAATCCCATCGCCCCAGACATCGCCTTCGCCCGTGATTTTTTTGTACATGGTGAACGCTCTTCGCTGTTCGTAAGTTCCTTTCTGATTTCCTTTGACAGCTTTGCCGGCAATGCAAATGATGCGTGCATTGTCTTTTTGGGGATGTGCTAAAGCCCTCCTCGATGCAGCGCGGGAGACAGGGCCACCATGAAGCCACCGGCACTGGTTTTGGTGGGGGCTGCCGAGCGTGACCAGCTGGCGGACATATTTTCTTCGCCTGAATTCGATGGCTTGAACCGATGGAGCAGCAATATAGAGAGAACCCAGCACACCGCCCAGACTGTGACCGATAAGTATCAAAGGGGTGGAGGATTTAGAATCGTGAATTTGGCCGATGGTTCGGTCCAATCTTTTCAAAATCGGAATCCAGCCAAAGGGGACAGAGACTGATAACCATAGGAGTTGAGGTATTTCAACAATCTTAACATCATATCCGGACAGAGATTCGATGTCTTTTGTCATGCTGACATAGAAAGATGGCCGGCTTAGAAATCCGCCCAGGATGATACAGGTCAGCTGTTTATCTCTGTTCATGTTTACGGGTGACAGTGGTTTCCGGATTCCGCTTGAAGCCTGACATCATGACTTGACCCTATTTTTTGTACAGACCGAATAGGCGTCCAATTTTGAGAAGCCCGCGGCCCATGTGGAACTTTTCGTAAAATGATTGCAGTGCTTCCGGCCCCTTTTTGCGAATTCTCAGATACTGTTTGGTAAGAGGAAGCGTCGCCAGGAGAAAGGAGAGGACCATGGCAACAGCGTAAAAAACGTAGTTCCAATCATGGGTACGTATCCAAAACCACGGGATGAGCAAAAATAGCCAGAGTGTCGATCCCACATACGCATCTCGGAAAAGACCCATCCCTATGATCAATCCGGCCGGAGGCGTAACCACCAAGGCTAGCCAGTCCACGACGACCAAACCGCCTATGGCCGCAGATAACCCGCCACCCCCCTTAAACCGGTAATAGACGGGGAAATTGTGCCCAATGACTCCTGCGGCAGCAATTATCAGAAAGTAGGGTGATTCTGGAAAAGCCAGCTTGAAAAACAGCGTGGGGGCAAAAACTTTCAGCATGTCCAGAAGGCTGACCAGGCAACCATATTTTGATCCCAATTTGCTCGACACATTTGTCGCGCTTGCAATGTCAAGATGAATGCTGTCATCCTCCAGGACACGGTACTCCTGGGTCGACACATCTTCCTCTGGGGCGAAGAGGCGTCCGATCAATCGGGCCATGGAGAGAGCACCCAGAACATATCCTGCCAAAACGGATGCGATCACGAGTCGAATATCCACGATTCAATCTCCTTTTTGTGGTGTCAGGTATACGCGGCCCTGGTTGGCATCGAGGGTAATGGATTGCCCCTCTCGAATCAAGCGCGTGACCCGTTTGACGCTGACCATGGCCGGCAGCCCGTATTCCCGAGCTATAATCGCCGTGTGGGAGAGAAGACCCCCGGTCTCGGCAATTAATCCTCCAATCCCGGAAAAAAGCGGTGTCCAGCTCGTATCAGAAAAGGGAACCACAAGGATGTCCTCTTGCGTAAGGTCGGTCGGAGCCTCAGCCGGGTCAAAAATAATCCGGGCTCTGCCCTGGACATGGCCAGAGCAACCCACTATCCCGGTTAAAAAACTTCTTTCCGGCTCTTCACGCGGTGCGAACGATGCTCGGACATCTCCGTAGATAACATCCGGCAAATCAAGAGCGGAGTCCTCTTCCATTTTGGTCCGCCTTTCAGCGATACACCGCCGCATTTTTGAAGACTCGCCGCGGGCTACAAGCTCGTGTATTTCGTCCAGATAGAGATAGAAGAGATCATCGGTATCATCCAGCAATCCTTTGTTTTTCAGCATTCGGGCCAAAGCGAGAAAAGCCTGTCTGAGGTGGAATGAATCCTCCGAGACCAGGAAGCTGCTTTGTTCACGGAGTTGAACGAACTTGACGGTGGATCGGAAAAGCCCACCAAATAAGAGTCTTTGCCCGGCCTTGAGCCTATTGCAGACCTCTTGTCGAGCCCTGGCTCGAATGGCGTCAAAATGAGGAGATGATCGGGCAGGGGGATGTTCAACTCTTTGAGCCACAGCATGCCAGATGACAGCCGGGTTTTCGATCCATGCTGGGCGGGAGATATCAGTGCCTAGAGCGCTCAAAAATCCATACTTATCGAGGAATGAATCCATGGCCTGGCACAAATCGCGTCCGGCTTGAGTTTTTCCAAGTTCCTGACGGATTCGATCATCGCTCCTGGTTTTGAGGTGCTGGAGCATTTCCCGATCCAAATTCTTTGCCAGACTGGCCAGGCCTTGTATCTCTCGGTTGGATTCGAGGCTTTTCAGGCCCATTAAGCCTCGCAAGAGATCAGTCGGCTCGACATCCGGGGCATGCTTATGGGAGAACCGGGCCAAGATTTTCTGTCGGATCATCATATTTATAGGCCCGATGAAATTGATCCACATGCTGTCACTGTAGAGATCAATGAGTTCTTCGATCCTGTCCAGCACCGCCCGCTCGTTTTCCGTCTCCCAATCGTGTTTCCGAAAACGATCCAGTTGCTCATTGTGTCTGTGGATGGCGCTTTTCAAGTGATGCGTGGTCCGCATGTTTTTCCACGCGAAGCGGAAGAGCCGGAGGAGAGTCAGAAGGGACCTGGCGTTGACATGGAATCGTTTCTTTCCTGCTGATTTTTCCTCGCGGGACATCATTTCAAAAAAATTGGGCGGGAGGCCCATCCGCGTGAAGAGAAGGCCAAGCATGGAGTTATTAGCGTACAAACGGGAATGAATTTGCTCAGCCAGTTTTGTGAAATCATAGTCATTGGGTCCGATGATCTCTGTGAAAACCCGACCCAGCGTGTTCTTTAATTTGCCTTCGGCATTGATTGTCCAGACCAGGGGCTTGATCAATCCCGGAAGCATGTCGGACACCATGCGGTTCGAATAGATTTTTTTATTCTGGAGGGTAGTAATCGGACGATCTTGGAGCAGATAGACCATCGTGCCATCCCAGGCCCACTCGATATCTCTGGGAGTATCAGAGTGGCCGGCAACCTGACGGGATATCTGTTCAAGTTGATGAATTTGATTCTCAGACAGAACGTAATCATCGCGGGAATCGGGCTTGTGCTTGGTCAATGCGTTCGTCTCATCCCGAACGTATCGATCGGGATCGACTACTCCCTTGGTCATGTCCTCTCCCAATCCCGGAGAGGCTTCGATGATTGTCCAGGGCCGCCCGCTTACGGGGTCGGCAGTGAATACGACACCCGAGGCTCGGGCCGAGACCATTTCCTGGACGATGACAGCCATAGAAAGGTTTTGGATGTAATTTTCCGCATCTCCAGGAGTGTGTTCTTGAATGTATCGGATAAGGCCCCAATTGAAGGCCGATGCCAGGCATTGTTTCACCGCATCCAAAACTTGATCTTCAGTCCGGATATTCAGGACCGAATCCAACTGTCCCGCAAAGGAAGAGGTGAATGTGTCTTCGCCAATGAGAGATGAACGGACCGCGAGCCTTTCATCAAGTTTGGAAAGGCCTCTGTGAACAGCGTGCCTGAGTCGTTCCGGTATCTGCCACTGCAAAATGGTATCTCTAGCTTGTTGAAGGTTTTGTCTGAAAGATTTGGATTTCGATTCGCGTATCGATTGCCGGCATTCGTCTAGGATGGGCCGGAAGGCGTGTGTGGTGATAACGAAACCCGGAGGTACGGAATAGCCACGGCGCATCAGACGGGCCAGGTTCGAAGCTTTAGCCCCTGTGATCTCCTCCCGCAGAGCAGTTTTCTTGTTTAAAGGGATTATCAATGTCAGTATACCTTGAAAACTCCAGATTTAGCCCCGTTGTGGGCATCTATACCCCGGCAAAGATAAATGACGTTCGTATTGCATTTATCTTACAGTTATTATATAAACAAAGTTAGTGTTGTCAAGGTTAACTCAGGAGGGAAGCATGGGTCGTAAAATATATTTTGGGATAGTTGTCGGATTTTGTCTGTTGTCCGTGGTTGGATGGTCCCAGGATGTGACCGGGTCTCTTGAAGGCAGAGTGATTGGCGCTCAGGGCCTGCCCATATCCGGTGTGGACGTAATCATTGAGGGGTCGCAGCTCATAGGGATCCGCTCAGCCATCTCTGACTCCAAGGGATACTTTCGTGTTTTTGCCTTACCTGCCGGAGAGTATGATGTCAAACTTGTCCATGTTGCCCACCAGGAAATGACTCTGTTGGATGTTCAGGTCCGTTTGGGCAACACAACATATTTGGGCGATATCAAGCTTGTTGATAAAGCTCAGGAAGCTCATGAAGTGGTGGTGACAGCACAGAAACCCGTGATTGATCCTCTGTCGACAGACATCGGAGGAAACCTTTCCCCCCAGGAGTATGACACGCTTCCTGTTGACAGGAATTACCAGGCATTGGCTGAACTGCTGCCTCACAATAATGTCAGTTACTATGGGGATGAGACAAATATTTCCGGATCAACGGGTTTGGAGAACAAATATTTTATCGACGGCACAGATGTCACGGATCCCTTCCGAGGTTTGAGCGGGGTGAGTCTGCCCTATAATTTTATCCGTGAGATAGAAGTGCGTTCCGGGGGATACCAGGCCGAGTACGGGAGCTCTTTCGGAGGAATTTTGAATGTCATCACGTATTCAGGAGGAAATGCCTTTTCCGGACAGGTCTTTGGCTATTTGGCCAACAACCGGTTCACGGCTGAACCACGCCAGAGTGCATTAGAGCCCAGCAGAGGAGCCTTTTCCCAGTATGATATTGGCTTCAGCCTGGGAGGGCCTGTCATCAAGGATAAAATTTGGTTTTATGGGGCCTATAATCCTATGTTTGAACACGAGGATGTTGAAATCCCGGGTCTCGGTTTTTATCAGGATAAGAACAGAGTTCACAGTTTCGCGGGAAAAATGACCTGGCAGATCAACTCCAACAACAATCTCATATTTTCTGTTCTGGGTGATCCCAGCCGGCGAGATGGAGTGGGGGAGACTTTTATCTCCATCGGCACGCCGAAAGGCCTTCTCAATCCGGATCCATTCCTGCAAAAGATCGAAAGAGGCGGAATCTATCTTTCTCTCCGAGGGACTCATATCCTGAGTCCTTCTTTTTTCCTGGAAACGACCATTTCTCGAGGAAAGAGCAAGGAAATGAATGTTCCTCTAACCGAACGAGGACGGGAGGAAGTCGCCTTCATCGACAATATGACAGGCTTATGGTCGGGCGGGAGTTTTTCCTCTATTGACGTGGATAGTGTCCGGACTTCGGCCATGGTCAAGGGGACCCTGTCGTTGAGCAGCCACACGCTGAAAGCGGGGCTAGCCTTTAGCGATAACACACTGGATGGATATGTTGAAGGGAAATTTATCAGCCGGTTCTCACCCTTCAGCTATTTGGATTACTACACGCTGGTCGACGCCAAAGTCCGGAACCGCACGCTGGGTGTGTTTGTCCAGGATTCATGGCAGCCGCTTTCCCGCCTCCGTTTGAACCTCGGCTTGAGATGGGAAGGACAGTATCTGTACGATTCCGAAGGACAGATGTCCCAGAGCATAACTGATCAATTCCAACCGCGTCTCGGTTTTGTCTTTTTGACTAAAACAGATGGTTCTCAGAGGCTTTTCGGGTCTTTTGGTCGCTTTTACCATGACATCTCAACCTGGTTTTCGCTCCAGCACCTCGTCGTCGGGACGATTTTTGAATCCAAATACTATGATCATGATCCCAGGATCGATCCTTCCGGCGGTTCGGCATTCATCCAAGTCGGGAACAAAAGCCCTCACGTCGACGGATTAGTGGGTCAGCATTTCGATGAATTCACCCTGGGTTACGAGCTTCAAATTCTCAATACCCTGAAGATTGGCGCTAGAGGGATCTACCGCGTGCTGAGAGAGGGCATCGAGGACGCGGAAGATCCTCTCACGGAACGCATCGTTTACGGGAATCCGGGCCAGGGAGTTCTGCAGGATTATCCCAGGATGAATCGGACGTATGCGGCGTTAGAACTGACGCTTCAAAATTTTAAGGAGGGCCCTTTCAACTTCTTCACGTCTTATGTTCTCTCCCGCAATGAAGGAAACTATCCCGGTCTGTTTAATGCTGACCGAGACCAAAAGAGACCCAATGCAGATCTTTTCTTCAATAAGCTCGACGGAATTGTCAACTATTTGCCAGAGTTTGAAGGCCTTTTGCCCAACGACCGCACCCACGTCTTTAAATTTTCTAGCTGGTATCACTTTGGTTTCGGCCTCAGTGCAGGCGCATTTATCGTATGGCAGAGCGGGACGCCTTTGAGTGAATTTGGCGGTCTCTATCCTGTCGAACCCTGGCGAATACTCTTAATGAGAAGGGGCTCGGCGGGTCGAACACCTTCAATTTTTGATTTGAACCTGAGATTCACCTATGATTTTTCCAGGATTTTTTCTCAACTCAAGCGCACCCGTCTGATTTTCGATGTGTTTCACGTCGGAAGCCAACGCTCGCCGGTCAACTATGATCAGGTTCGCTATTTTAACCAACTGCCAAACGGAACGCAGATCAATCCCAATCCCAATTATGGTTTGGCCACACGCTTCCATCCGCCGATGTCTTTGCGATTGGGCTTTGAGATAGGCTTCTGAATCCATGAATTCCGCCCGATATCAAGCCCATCTGGATGCTTCTAAAGAGGGATTTGCTGCGCTGGAAAAGATCATCCCGTTTGTGTGCTCCCGTTGTGGTTTATGCGCCAGTCTCTGCCCGGAAAAGGCCATCGCCATGGTCGACACCATTCCCACCCTCGTGGGGCGCTGCACGGATTGCGGCCTGTGTTACCTTGGTTGTCCTCGAAGCTTTGTTCCGGCGGCCGCTATTAAGGAGAGGTGGTTCGGCGACGAGCGATCCTTCCTGGAAAAACGGGTTGGGAGGGTGCTGGATAGATTCTCGGGCCAGTCGCTCGATCCTGATATCTACGAAGGGGCGACAAACGGAGGAGTCACCACAGCCCTCATTGCCGCCCTTCTCGAAAAAGGCCATGTCGATGCCGTGCTCCATGTGGGAAGCGAGCACGAGGACAGTTTTATCTGCCATCACTCCAAAATTCTTGTCTCCGAATCTCCGGCCGATACCCTGGCCGGGCAACATTCCAAGCAACACATCACCCCGATTTTGCACGAACTGGAACGCCTGACTGAATACCCCCGGTATGCCGTTGTCGCCCTTTCCTGCCACACGGAAGGAATCCGGAAACTTCAGGCAATATGCGCCGATCCGGAACTTCGCGAGTTGTTCAAATCTCTAGTCAGGAGAGCAGAGCCCTTGATCCAGAATTTGCGTTACGTTATCGGAATCAATTGCTGGGCAAACTTGAAACACGGCGCCATAGACATCATCTATGAAAAATTCGGCATCGAAGAAAAATCTGTGATCAAATTTGCGGAGACATCCAAAAAAACTTTGTATCGACTCCTCGAGGAAGACAAGGATTTTTTCTGGTTTGCCTCGGATGTCATAATGACGGATGAGGGAACCATTTATCCCTTGAAGTACGGCGATTTCCTGGAGCATGTCCTGTCCTTAGGTTGCAGCCTATGTCCGAGTTTCATCGTCTGTAAGGAATCGGATGTGAGCATAGGCGTCACGGCTTCAGAGCGTTCTTTGAAAGAATATGGCTATAACAGTGTCTTTGTCCGGCATCCTGATCTGCAGCGGGTCTTGAAGGAGATGGAGTCGGAGGGGAAGCTTTTCCGACGCCCTCTGTGGGAGAATCGCGGACGCTGGCTCCGCCCTTTCGTGGAGCGGATGATCCCGGAGCGGGATGTCCTGAACCAGAAGCACTTTGTGGCAACGGGCCGGTGGGATGAGACAAAAGATTTATACACGCATACCGGCGGCGGTTTTTCCTCCAAAATTATGGGTTTGCAGCGGCTCTTCCTCTTGCAGACCATCAAGAAGAAATTCTTTTTCAAGCCTGCGGTCGACGCGCTGAAGGCCAATCATAAGTTTTACACGGATTTTATCACCTGAGTTTGATTGGTCTTAGATACCGGATTCACGCCCCTGCATTTCCTGTATTGCCGAAAAGAAGAATCAGTTGTTCGGGATCCCAAAATTTCCCGTTCTGGAATCCTGAAAAAGTGGGCATCGGGGCGGATAGAACGAAAAAAGAGAAAAAGCGGCAACAGCGATCAAAAGAAGACCGATGATGATCGGTTTGCTGTATCCACGGAGTCGCGATTTGAGCATCAATCGATAACTGATCCACTGTCCCAAAATCACGGCAAGGATAAATATAAATATGTCATAGGCTAAATTGTGTGTTTTGAATACCAAATGATAGGAGTAGAACAGGACAAGAATGATGAGCGGCATGGACAGCAGCCCTAAAGTCTTCGCCTCCCAGAAATAATTTGTTTTTTTTCTCAAGAAGGGGAAAGACAGAAACATGAAGATCAGACCTGGCCAAAAAACCATCTTCAGATGTTCCCAAACGCTCTCGTTGACCGCTGCAACCAGGGCCACAGGTGTCCACTGGCCACACCAGGCAAACAGAAAATGCAGGATGCTCCCCAGGATGATGATGAAGAGAGCCCCCATCACCTCCCAAGATGCAAGGCTTGCTCTCTGTTCGTTCATGTGTTGATTTTTTTAGGATTCGCCGCGCTTGAAGAGGCGGTAGGTGGGGTAAGCCAGCTCAATATCCGGCTCCTTGGCAAACCGATCCAGTATCGCCTGGCTGATTTCGTGTTGAGAGGATCTTCGCATGCGCGCGTCTGTAAGATATCTCAGAGTGAGTTCAACGCCAAAATCGACGATCCTCGTCCAGACTATCGGCGTGAGTTTTTCGTAATGAATGAGATATTTCTTGGACATGCGCTGGATACGGTTGCGGGCGGCATCTCCGAGGTCCAGGCTTTTCCTCTCCGATACCTGTTGAATGATATCGCGGGCGCGCTTCCAATCGCTCTCGAAAGTGACAGTCGTCTTGATTTCATGCCAGACATATTCGAAACCCCGGGTGAAATTGAAGATTGGTTCTGTGAATATCTTGGCATTGGGACAGTTCACGATCCGTCCTGTGCTCTGATCGGCATCGACCCAGTTGCCAATTTCCAGAAGTGTTGTGTAGAATAGACGGATATCGATCACATCACCTTGAACACCACCGATTTCTACGCGATCACCGGTTTCATATGGCCGTCGAATGAGCAGCAAAAACCATCCGGCGATGGACGTTATAGGCTGATGGAGAGCCAAGGCAAGTCCCGCTCCGGTCAACCCGATGAGTGTGGCGATGGTTTGAGTTCCCTTGGCCCAGATGAGCAGGATGACGATGATGGTTAAGAACGATAGGATATAAACAACTGTTTTCCGGGCGGTGTACTGCCGTTTGAGATCTTTAATCTGTCTGTTGATGATGCGGATGAATAGAGTCCTGATTATATAGGCGATGATAATGGCCAGGATGGAGTAGAGGATCTGTTGAACCACTGGTGATTTGAGGTGTTGCAGCATTGCTTAAGAGTATCACAATCTTCCTTTGGTCTCAATTTTTTAGGTTTCTTTGGGCTTAATTAACATTCTCTATTCAGATATATCTTGCAGCATCTAAGGATTTTCGTCATTATTGGAGGGAGCCCGGATAAGGAAAAAGATCATGGCAAATATTAAAAAAAAGAAAGGCGTCATAGCGATTTTAACCGGTGGAGGAGATGTTCCCGGTTTGAATCCTGCCATCCGCGCCATCACCATCCGTGCCCTGCGGGAAGGCTTCAAAGTGATCGGCATCCGACGGGGATGGGCAGGTCTCATCGAAATGTCGCGGGAAAAAGGAGAGTCGGACCAGGATCACTGCATGGTCCTGACGGAAGAGATCGTGAACAAAATAGGCCGTACGGGAGGGACTTTCCTCCACACTTCACGGACGAAACCAAGCCACCTGCCCGAGGTGAGCGTTCCCGGCTATCTTCGGGATAAATACAGCGAAAAAACTAACGATCTGACTCCTGAGGCCCTGAAAAACATCGATTACCTGGGCATCGATTACCTCATTCCCATCGGCGGGGACGACACCTTGTCTTACGCGTGCCGGCTCCACAAAGAGGGCATCAAAGTTATCGCCGTGCCTAAGACAATGGACAATGACGTCTCGGGAACGGATTACTGTATCGGCTTCAGCACGTGCGTGACCCGCACAATCAGTATGACGCATGCCCTCCGCACCACAGCCGGATCCCACGAACGGTATCTGGTTATCGAGGTTTTCGGTCGTTATGCCGGATTCACGGCTCTCCTGCCCACCATGGCCGGAGCGGCCAATCGCTGTGTCATCCCGGAGTATGAATTTGACATCGCCCAGCTGTGCGAGCTGCTGACCCAGGACCGGATGACCAATCCGAGCCATTATTCTGTTGTGCTGGTCTCGGAAGGAGCCATGTTCAAAGGCGGCGAGATGATGTTTGAAAGCGATGAGGCGGACATGTTCGGCCATAAAAAATTGGGAGGGATTGGGGATCTTGTCTCACGACAGCTTAAAGAGATGTCACCCCGCTTCAACAGAGGACGGCGTATCAGCGTTATTAACCAGCGTCTGAGTTACCTGGTCCGGTGCGGCGACCCGGATGCCATCGATTCCATTGTGCCCATGGCTTTCGGCAACCTGGCCTTGGACCTGATTCTGGAAGGTATTTCAGGCCGGATGGTGTGCCTCCGCAATGGTCGATACGACAACGTGCCTATCGAAGCGGTGACCACCACAAAAAAAGTGGTGGATGTGGCGAAGTATTACAACACCGAGCGCTTACGTCCCTATTACAAGAGTTTCAGCAATAAACCGCTTTTTATCATGACCTCCGATTATTGAGAGGGGATCATCTCTTTTTATGCCTGTCGAACCAGGCCATGATGTGCTGGATCGTAGAGAGAGGGCGGCCCGGTCTGGACAATATCCTATGCGGTTCACCGGAGATTCTTACCAGAAATGAATCAGCTTCGTATTCATAACCCCTCAGCCTTGCTGCAGCGGCGAGGGTCTCCACAGGCATGGATTGTTCCGCTAGCAGGATCGACATGAATTCCCTCAAAAGCGCCATGATGCCAATTCCAGGGATTGACCACATCAAAGCGGAATCCACGTTCCTTGGCTTTTTTCCTTACGGCAGGATTGAAATCCGCCTCGTAGGCCTCCATATCCTGTCGTGTCACCACTCCGCCTGCCTTTTGTACCACCCGGGTAAGAGCTTCGGCAAAATCTCCCCGGTAATAGAATTCGTTTCCCTCTTCCAAGAGCCGCTCTAATGTATCAGCCGCTCTTTTCTGATACAGCACGACACCCGGTCTGGGTACGACATTCCCGGGCATGAAAATCTCGCGCCCCATTTCCGATAAACCGATACGATGACTCTGGACGAAAATCTCTCCCCAGAGAAAAGGATGAAGTTCAAAACCGTCTCTTGCATAGCGAATGGCTGGAGCCATAATTTCTTTTTTCGATTTAATCCCGTGCCGCTCCAGGGCCGCTTCGAAACCGGCCCACCAACCCGGCACGCCCAGGGCACGGCCCGATTTGATGTCGGCCATCGTCACTTTGCCCAGGGGTTCCGATGGCGTGTTCCATCCTGCGTTGACATAGCTGGTTTCACCGGAGGCGGCATCATAATAGAGCACACTGAGAATTCCCGTGATACCGGTCATGTGGGGCTCGATAACTGTCTGGACGATCGCCGCACAGAGGCCTGCATCACAGGCGTTGCCCCCATTTTTGAGAACATTGATTGCCTCTCTAGTCGCCAACGGATGGGAGCAGATGACCATGCCTTTCTGGCTTTGGGCGGGAGCTTTGGGGCCGAAATGGGCTTCGTGGATGAGCCTCCTTCTCTCTTCGTCACTGGTATACGCAGAACTCAGCCGGGTTTTCGGTACAGAGTGAATATAAGCCCCGAGCAGTCCGAATTTCCCGAGACCTGTGGCTGCGGCTCCCGCCAGAGTTTTCTGTAGAAAAACGCGCCGATTATAGGTCTTAGTCAGATCTCCTTTATGGGCAGAATTGGATTTGATTCACTGTTGTTAACTAAGCTCTCCCATTTATTCTGAATCCCGGAATAGATACAGAATTCTAGGTGTCTTCACCAATGCCCTCGAGGCTTTCACCCTCCAAACGGGCTACGATGACAGCACCGCAACTATCGCTTAGAATGTTGAGCGTAGTTCTGAACATATCCAAAATCCGGTCAACAGCCAGAATAATGGCCACCCCTTCGAGAGGCAGGCCGACGGCTGTGAGGATGACGGACATCATGACCATGCCGCTCATCGGTACGCTCGCTGCGCCAATAGAGGCCAACAGAGCAGTCAGCACAACGATGAGCTGAGCACTGACAGAGAGCTGGAAGCCGTAGACTTGAGCAATGAAAATGGTGGCCACACATTCGTAGAGGGCTGTGCCGTCCATGTTGACCGTCGCTCCGATAGGCAGGACAAAGTTGGATATCTTTTCAGAAACTTTGGAGTTTCCGGTCACGGCCTTCATGGTCAGGGGAAGAGTCACCATTGTGGAGCAGGTGGAAAACCCCGTGATGAGGGCAGAGGGCATTCCCTTATAGTGTTTGAAAGGATTGACACGACCGACTAATCGGAGCAATAGAGGGAGGTTGATGAAGGCATGAACAGCCAGACCTAGAAGAACGGTGATGAAGTAAAATCCCAATGATTTGAAAGCATCGAATCCTGTCCTGGCCACGATTCTGGCGATGATCCCGAACACTCCCAGGGGCGCACTCCAGACTACGAAGAGCGTCAATTTCATCATGGTCTCGAAAGCGGCCTGGAAAAAGCTGCTGAGCTGTGCTCTGGGCTTGTAGGAGAGTCTGGTGATGAAATACCCAAAAAGGATGGAGAAGAAGATGACCGGAAGGACTTCGCCTCTGGCCATGGCTGCAAAGGGATTCTCGGGAATAAGCCTGATGAGAAGTTGTCCGAGACCTTGCTCTGCTGCGCCGATGGCTTCGGGGGTCTTTTCTAGTCCGATTTCTGCTCCGACGCCAGGCTTCAGGATATTGACGAGTACGAGGCCGGTCATGATGGCCATGAGACTGCTGATGATGTAGTAGCTGAATGTCTTCAGACCTAAGCGGCCTAACCCGCCCTCGCTTCCGACACTCACAACCCCGGAGATGATCGAAGTGATGATAAGCGGCATGATAGCCATCCGCAGGAGGCGGAGAAAAATATCGGCTAAGGGTTCTGCCACAGGGAGAATCCCTTCCCCGAGAAGCCAGCCTGCGCCTATGCCCAAAAAAAAGCCGACAAAAATATAGTGAGTGAGAGTGAGCTTCTTTTTTTTCACCGGAATTACCTGATTGGAGTGAAACTACCATAATATTTTCGGGCCTAAACTGTCAAGGAACGGACAACTCAGTGCAAGCCATCGAATCCAAGGCAATCCTCTCTTATAGCTGTAATCATAAAGGGCGAATCTCGGTCCGCTTGAGTCGTCCCGGATACGTGGATCTGCGAGAGCGAAGCCTTATTTGTGTAAGCTGCTTTATGGTAGGAAAGTAGCTTCAACCAGAATGGACGAGGGCTTGCGCTGAATGCTTTTCTGAGCGCCCCAGATTGAAGCTATGTGGAACTTGGATTAGCCACAGACCTCTTCGAAGACGCGGCAAAAATTTTCGCCCAGAATCCCTTTGATCTGCACATCGCTGTATCCTCGGCTGACCAGGCCCCTAGTTATGTTGGGCAGATCTCTGTAGTCATCGAAGCCGACCAGATTAACCGTGGTGTCGATATTGTCTTCTTTGCGGAATCCCGCTTCCGTGGCAAAACTGGCAAAAGCCTGCTTGAGAATCGATTTGGGCATGGGCATCGGCCAATCTGATCCGATGGCGACGTGCTCCCAGCCCACCAATTCGGCAATATAGTCCGCATGGTCTAGCCAGGATTCCATGTTGACGCTTTCTTCCCCGGCGAGAAAGAAGGGGACTGTCACGATGCCGATAACACCACCAGTCTCGGCTATGGCTTTGAGCTCTTCATCACTCTTGGCTCGTGCATGTTTGTACACACCCTCTGCGGAGGCATGGGAGGCGATCACAGGCTTAGTCGAGAGTTTACAGGCATCGAGAGTTGTCTGCCGGCCGCAGTGGCTGATGTCAACAATGATTCCCAGCACATTCATGAGCTGAATGAGTTTTGCCCCGTAGGTGCTCACTCCGGCATCGGTTCGCTCCGTGCAACCCGATGCAATGTATGTCATGTAGTTGTAACTCAGCTGGATTATCCGTAAACCCATCATATAAGCTGGTTCGACAAGCTTGATAAAGTCTAAATTAACTCCATAGGCCAACTGGGTGTTTATCCAGGAGGCATGCTTGCCCTCTGCCTTTGCCCGACGGATGTCTTCGGCCTTGAGGGCTTTGATCAACCAGGGGAAATGATCGAAGAGCGCCTGGTTCCAGCCGAAACAGTACAGCAAAGCTTCGAGAGATGTAAAGCCATCGACCATGCGGTTTCCAGCAGTCAGCCCTGATTCTTCCCAGCATTCCTTGAAGTGCGGGAATTTTCCTTGAAGTGCCAGCCGCTGATGTTGAAAAATTCCCAGGAGTGTTGTCTTACCTGGATCGTGATATGTTTGCCAAAAGATTTCCAGCTCTTTTGTCATTTCGGGCGAGGTGGATAGATAGCTGCAGGGTCCCCAATAGAGCATATCGCAGACGATGCTCTCCCTGTGTAGGTTCGAGGCTCTTTGCTCATCCTCCTCATTCAGACCATAATCAAAATTTCCAAACTGGACTTTACCGGTCTTTGCATTCATCGTTTAACCTCCTTCAATTCGTTCCAGACTCAAGCCCTTATCTTTGAAGATCCCCAAAATATCCTCACCACATCATCCGATGGCGGAGCCGTAGCCAGGCTTACTATGATATAGACGAGAACTGATGTGATAACAGGGATAAAAGACGGATGCATTCCGCCTATGTTGATTTGCGGAAGCACTGTGTTTGCCAGAGCATAACTGACCATACCCCAAAAGATGGCCGCCAGAGTTCCCCATTTATTGCCTCGCTGCCAGAACAATCCCAGGAGAATGGGACCGAAGGTTATGGCCTCCATTCCCCCTACAGAAAACAGAATGATCCACTGGATGAGTTTCGGCTGGAAGAGAGCCAAGACGATGGAGATGAGAAGACAGATCCCCATTGTCCAACGTGATATCGTTTTCACGGCTTCTCCTGAAACATGCGGTTTGAACTCTCGGAGAACATTGCGGGCGATACTCGACGTTATGATAATGGCCATGGCGGCCACTGTGGTTTGAATCCCGGCCACGATTCCGGCCAGCACAATCCCTCCCAGGGCAGGGGGCAGGACGTTCATGGCCAGCCAGGGGTTGATTTCATCGGGAACAGCCAGACCGGGATTTATCGCTCTCCCGATGATTCCAGATATGGGGAGCATGATCGCCCACAAGACCAGAACGATTGAGCCCATCCAAATGCCCCTTTTCAGGGCTTTAGTGTTTTTGAAGGTCAGGGCGCCGAGCATGGCGTGAGGAATACCGATGACAAAAAACCCGAGCATGCAGGCCATCGAGAAGGTGAAGAAGTACGTGAATCTCCCGCCGGTGGGTGTCAGCAGGTTCATATCTTGGGACGCAAGTATTTCAGTGGCCTTACTGAAACCGCCTGCATGGTGAACAGTCCCGACAAACAGCAGAATGCACCCTCCTGTCATGGCTATGCCTTGGAGCAGAACGGCCAGCGATGTTCCTCTCATGCCCCCCAGTACGCAGTAGACCAGCACCACCAGTGAGCCTAAAATGAGGGAAACGATGTAGCTCAAGCCGGTCATCTGGGTAATGACCCTGGCGGCTCCGACGAATTGAGTCCCCATATAGGGGAGCAGAAATATTGACACCAGCGCAGCCAGGATGACGACGACGGCTTTACTCTCATACCGTGACTTGAACACATCGAGATAGGTTATGGCGTTTACCCTTCGGGCGACAATACCCACAGCAATGCCTATGGGTGCCAGGAGCATGAGGTTCATGAAGGTGTAAAAAATGCCGTTAAAACTCCAGGTGAATCCGTAGGCATAGGCCATTCCCGGACCCGCGATAAAGGTTCCAGCGCTGGCCAGCCCTCCGGCAATGATGAAGGCGACGATGATGCCCCCCAAACCTCGTCCTGCGGCATAGAACTCCTGTTCGTATTTGGAGAGGGGGACTTTCTCGACGATCTTGTAGGACCAAATGCCGATGGCCGTTAGAATACCCGTGTAGGCGAGGAAAGAAATGATCGCACCGTTCATTCCTCATCTCCTTTGATGTTTTCATCTTCGAGTGAGATATCCGGTATGATCCTGTCTATGAGAAAGATCAACAGCGCCACAAACCCGAGCGGAACAAAAATTATGGAAACGGCAACCCAGGCAGGCAGTCCTAAAATATAGGGTTTTATCCTGAGGGATGCGCCAAAAAAAATGACGGCCGCAGAGAACAGGGAATAGAATATCCAAGAATATATCAAGGATTTCATGGCGATTTTCAGTCGGGGATCTTTGACTTTCTTCATGATATCTCTCCTTAAGAATAATTTTATGCATCTTTGGAAGAAGAGAAAAAAAAAGTCCAATTCAATGACCTGTTATAGCGTCCACCTCCACTTTTTTTCTGAGGCTCTGCTGTATTTCCGTGTCATGTTGAATGTACTGAAATGTTCAATATTTGATTGTTTCGTTTCGCTATTTATAGAGTTCTCCAATTGCATATTCCTGCGGCGGATCCTCGCCTAGCAGGTGCTCGACAAAGTAATCCCAGGTTTTTCGGGTCCAGTAGTTTCTGACCGGGCCGTAGCCGTGGTTGGCGTTGGGAAAGTAGAGCATATCAAAATCCTTGTTTTCTTTGATGAAGGCATCGATGAGCTGGATGGTGAGAGCAGGATGGACATTGTCATCCATCTCTCCGCAGGAGATAAGGAGCTTGCCTTTGAGGTTTTTGGCCAGGAGAGCCGTAGCCTGACTGAGATAGCTATCCTTTTCGAAAAGGCCATGGTATTTCTCTCCCCACATCGCCACATAGCCCCGTTGATCGTGATTGCCTGCACCGGAAACCCCAACTTTATAAAAATCCGGAAACATGACCATAGCCCGGCCGGTCATGAACCCGCCTCCGGAGTGGCCGTAAATTCCCACTCGGGTTAAATCCAGGTAGGGTCTAGTCGCAGCCAGTTGTCGGAATCCTGTGACGTGATCGACAAGACCGCCCGCCTCCCCCAGATTCCCATAGGAAACATCATGAAAAGCTTTGGAACGGAGGGGAGTTCCCATCCCGTCGATGTTGATAACAACGAAACTCAGTGCAGACAGAGCGATATCACCGCCACCAGCGAAAAAGCTCTTCGGACATCTGCTGGCTTGCGGCCCGGGATAACAGCCGTCAATGATAGGGTATTTTTTCTCCGGGTCGAAATTGAAGGGCGGGATGATAATGCCGTAAATATCCGTGATTCCGTCGCGAGCTTTGACTTTGAACCTCTCAGGATATGTGAAACCCGCTTCAAGGAGGAGTTCGACATCAGATTCTTCCATGGTCCTGATGACTTTTCCATCTGTTGACCGGAGAACGGATTTGGGCGGAAGATCGACTCTGGAGTAAGTGTCGGTGAAGTATTTGCCGTCAGGGGAGGCGGTGATGGTGTGATCCGCATCTTCGGGTGTGAGCAATTTGAGGCCGGTACCATCAAGCTTAATTGTGTAGAGATGGCGATAGTAGGGGTCACGATCCTTTTCATACCCGCCGGCAGTGAAATAGACAAGACGATTTGGTTCTTCGACATGCAGTATGTCCCGAACCACCCATGATCCTCTTGTTATCTGGTTCTTTAATTTACCCGTCTTGCCGTCATAGAGATAAAGATGGCCCCAGCCATCACGCTCGGAGAACCAGATGACCTCACTGCCGCCACCGAGAATACGCACGTTGGGGGGCAACCCGAATTGAACATTCAGGTCAATCTGGGTTTGGGTGCTCTCTCTGAGAATCTCACGCACTTTTCCTGTTCTGGAATCGACTTCACACAACCGGACTTCTTTAACTCCCCGGTCGGAGAAAATGAAATAGATCTTTGTGCTGTCCTCGTTCCACCACACCCACTGGAAATTAAAGGGAGACAAGTAAGTCACAGGTTGCGGTTCATACTCGATTTCAGTCACCGTTCGTTTATCCACGTCGATGAGGACAAAGTGGCAGAGGGCAACATCCACATCTCCCGGCATGGAGTACTTATAGGTGTGGAGAACAGGGCGCTTGCTCTCTCCGGGAGGAGAGTTCTGGAGAAGGTAGAGATCCTTAACTTTTCGCTGGTCGAGTCGCTGGGTGATGATTTTTTTTGAATCCGGAGACCAGATGGCGACAGGTGGAAGTTTCATCTTCTGAAGACGTGCGGTCACAGCCATGGTGCTGGTTTCCGCCCTTGCCCCGTAGTCGTTGTAGGGCTCGCCGTCCGTTGTCAGCTGAATGTCCTCTCCCTCTGGAATCGGCGACAGGTTCAGATTGTGTTCCTTGACAAAGGCCGCCCACTTGCCATCCGGTGAGAGGAGCCTATCCGGGGCTGGTTTTGTATAGCCCTCCACTTTAGCACACTTGTACGATGAAAGATCGCATGTCCACCTGTCCTCGTCTACATCGAACAAAATTTTGTTTTCGTCTTTGGTGAATTCGATGGAGTCGAAGGGAAGTTTGTGGGGCTCGTAGGCTTTACCGCTCCCTAGGGATAAAGAAGAGGCCAGACGGGAATGATCGAACGCCGGCCGGCGGACACTCTTGGCCGGATCGACAACCACGAATTCCTTGCCGTCACGGGTATCGTTCCTGTACCAAAAACGGCTGCTTCCCTGGATCCAATTGGGCGAAACCCGCAGTTTAAAGGCGAGTTTCTGGGAGTGCAGCATGAACTGTTCGGCCCGCGCATAATCTTCCTCGGTGATTTCTGCCAAAATGTTTGGTGAAAGACATAAAAGGATAACAAATGCGACCGATATAAATTTTTTCATCGTTCCTTTTCGCTTATGAGCGTTGACTCTATTAAAGGTTTATGGTGAACCTCAATTTTAAAATAGATCTGCTTTTATTCTTGGATCCTGAAGCCAGTCATGTCAGCGCTGCCTTGATGCAGGATAACAGATGTCGCCTTTCCTTCCGAATCGACCAGGAAGGTCATCATGAAGTCGGCAAACGAGCAGAAAAATTTTGTTTCCGACACGGCTTCGAAGGGGAGTGTATACCCTAATATCTGGCCATGCAATTTGTTATTCTTAACGGTGACTGGGAAGATCATCTTGTCCACGTCATATTTTCCGGCATATTTCTTCAGGATTTCCGGATCAATCGGTACAGGTTCCGGATTTCCAGGGGGATCATAAGGGTGTCCGAAAAGAATGGCATTCAGAGCGCCGGCAATGACCCCTTCCTGAGCCTTCTCGCGATTGGCCAAAACAGCAATAAAGGCATCGTCATCCACATAGCGCGCGATATTGCAGACAAAGCCGTTTATTCCTCCGGAATGCGAGTAATTTTTGTGTCTGTTTTTTTCCGCGACGAACCATCCATAGCCATAATAGGCTATATAGGGTGTGAACATAAGCCCCTTTGACTTTTTCGTCAGTATCTTATCGGTGTAGAGGATACGATCCCATGTGTAGAGATCCTCGGTCGTCGAATAGAGGGAACCAGCCGCATACGGGATGGACAAGTCAATATAGTCTGAATTCTCGAGCCCGTTTTTGCCCATCTTGTATCCTGTGGCCCGGTTTTTTAAAATGGTGTTGAAATCGTCGTAGCCAGAGTTCTCCATGCCCGCTGGTTCGAATATATGCTCTTTTAAATAATCTGCGTAAGATTGTCCGGTCACAGCTTCGATGATGGCCCCCAGGATAAAGTAGCCTGAATTTGAATAATTCCAGGTGCTGCCCGGCTCGAATTCCAGGTCTCCGCTGCAGAACTTGATGACAAAATCCTTGACTTTGAATGGATCCCGGCTGTGCTCGGGATAAAAGCCAGGCAGAGCTGTATAGTTGGGAAGACCACTGGAATGCACAAGGAGATCGTGGACAGTGATTTTTGGATCGATGTCCTTCCTGAAATAAGGGAGGTATTCAGAGATGTGGGCCTTGAGAGATACCTTTCCTTTTTCGACCAGCTGCAAAATGGCCACAGCCGTGAACTGTTTAGTGACTGAGCCAATGCGGAATTTGGTTTTTCCGTTGTTGGGGATGTCCTGCTCATAGTTCGCCATCCCGTAACCTTTGTTCACCAGGATTTTTCCTCCCTTGGCGATGAGGATAGACCCGCTGAAAATCTGCTTTTCGACGAGAGGGGTCATATAGGCGTCGGCCTTCTTCGTGATGTCTTGAGGCCTGGCATCAGGCGGCCATAGAAGAAAGCAAGCAAGGGAGAGGAGTACAAGAAATTTTAAGTGTTTTGATTTTATCCCGAAGGTGTCCATGGTTCCTCCATTGATTTGAAAATATGATCAGAAAACAGAATTTGGATCTTCCTATTCCTCTTTAACTTCCGGTACCAGTGGTTTGGAAGGTGAACCTTCAAACAATTGTTAACAAACACTAAATTGTTCATTCTGAAAGGATTTCTTCGAATTCGCCTGTTTTTTTGTTCTTTTGCGCCCGGTCCGCAAGGAAGTATTTGCCATTCATGGCAATGTACACCCCGTAGGGGAGGGTTTGGGCAAGTGCGACGGCACTGCCAAGATTGAACAGGCCGTCAGAGCTTCCGAATTTATAGGGAATCATAGCTCCGGTGAGGACGATCGTTTTCGCCAGATTCGCTTTGGACAGGATTCGCGCTGTGTCGGCCATCGTGTCGGTCCCATTGGTAATCACGATTTTGTCTTCGGATGCCGCTTTGCAGCTATGCAGTACGATTTTCCTGTCGGCATTCGTCATCGACAAGCTGTCTGTCAGCATGAGCGTGCGTATGTGCACATCCGCTTTGCAGCGGCCGAGTCGCAACATCTCCGGAACATGAGTGTCTTTGAAATACAGTTCCCCGGCAAGCTCGTTGTATTCCTTATCAAAGGTACCGCCACACACAAAGATACGTATCACCATTGTGACCTCTCTTCTCTGTCAATTGAGACCGTTATACACTGTCCTGGCACTGGCCGCTCCTCTCAAGCCTCGAGCATCTCAACAAATGCATTGAGCTGATTTGTGATCTGGTCTTCCGAATAGGCGCGGGGATCATTATGGTCGGCCTCCAAAAGCAGGGCAGGAATACCGCAGTCGCGTCTTAACCTCTCTCTCTGGTCCATCTGTCCTATGGAATAGGGTTTGCAGGAGCGGTCGGAATGCAAGATAGCGCCATCCAGATGAAATTTTTCGATCATGTTTTTCATTGTTTCCAGTTTGTGCCCCGCACCCTGGTTCAGGATAGGATGCAGATAAGTCAGGGCCGTTGATTCAAGAGGCTTATCCGGATTCATCATGGGGCCCAGATCTCCCCAGGCACTGGTGTAGGTGGATGCCACAAGCCCCAGGCCGTGTTCACCCAGTTTTTCTGCCAGAGAGCGCAGTCTGGGCCAGATGGGGAGATTATCCCAAAGCAGCCGTTTTTTCTCCTCCTTCACCGCTCCGGTCCCGCTGGCGATGCGGTTATCGATTTCTGAGAGCAGGGCTGAGTAAAAATCGATCGTGAAGGATTCGCCCCGCAATTCGACGATTGGCGCCATGTGGATGAACTGATCGAACACCGAAATCGGCGACGGTCGGTGAGTGGCTCTATCGATCACTTCCGCCCAGAGCAGAGTAGCGGCTTTGCTCATTTCCATGACTTTTTTAAACTTTCGCATGTTTAGAGATTTCCCGGAAATTTTTTCGAATTGAGGAATGGCCTCTTCCAGCTGCTTGATCACATAGGCGACCGCGTGTCCCTCAGCCTTCGCATAAACGAAGGGTGTGTCGATGGTGACGAGTGGAACCTGGAAATGATGAGCAAGGATGCGGTACCAGAAGAGAACTGTTTGACAAATATTCGTGCTCGCCAGAAGAATGTCGGGGCGGGGGAGTCTGCCCATGGGTGTTTTTCCTGACAGCATGGCGCCGATATCGGTACGGGCATAAGAGCAAATGTCCCGTGAATAGCCGGCCTTCTCGGCTTCGCCGGAGATTTCGACCACAGCCCGGGCGGTGCCGCACAGGGCCCCATGGTTTTCTGGATAAAGGACGTAATAGTCGAGAGCTTTAAGCAGCTCAACCGGTGCCCCTGATGTGATCCAGGCCACTTTACGGACTAAATTCGCATACCGGCCTTCCAGATAATGGCGGGATATCAATTCCTTGGTTCTCGGTGTGATGTTCAGAGGGGGGGCCAGGTGCTTGCTCTTCCAACGGGCCGCTGATTTTGCTTTTCTCTGAGCTGTCCAGCGCTGCCATTTCAGCACTGGCCGGCCGACGATGCTCACTTGCCAAAAGTATCGTATCCAGTTACTGAAGCTCACGCGATCATCTCCAAAAAGGCTTCGATCCTGGTTCGGAGTTGGTGGGTAAAGGGATCGTTGAGCTCTATCTCCAGGACCAGCGAAGGGATTCCGGACTTGTTCAGTTCCTGCCGGAGGAGCGGCAGATAGAAAAGTTCCGGCTCACAGAATTTGATCTCAAGAAAGATAACTCCCTTTGCACCGGAACTTTCTGCCAAATTCAAGAGATGACGGATACGATCTTCGACAGGACTTCCTCGTGTAGAATCCGGCGGAGATGACAGAATGCTATCGGCCATCGCCATGTAAATATCTTCATGGGAGCTGGGAGGATAGATGCGCCGCCCACAGCAAGCGAGATCGTCGACCGCGACAAAGGCGCCCATTCGGGAAAGCTCCTCGATAAGATCCATAGGCTCCGGAACAATTCCTGAGAGAAGGATAGGGATTCCTTGGCTTTGACTTTCTTCCATTTTCGAACCCAGGGCCTCCCTGGCCAGATCTGAAAAGGTCGAAGCAGGGAGGTATTCACGGGACCGCAGGAGTCGGTAGAGCTCGAGCTGGGTGAGCCGCATGTTCTGCCTCGATCCATGGAGTTGAGAGAGAAGCAGGTTCGCTTCCCGATGTTGCCTCACAGATTCCCGGATTCTATCCTCATCTGGAGTCAGACCAGTCATGTCCTTGATTTTATTGTAAAGAGATCGGGTTTCGGCAGCTAAGAAAAATACATCATCGGCTTCTCCACCTCTTGGGATATAATAGGGAAGAACCTTTTGTTTGGGATGTATGAAGTCCATAAGAATACTTCCCAGGCCTTGCAGGGAATCGCACCCATGGGGAACGAGGATAAGATCCGTGTCGTCGAGTCCTCCGGAGAGCAAGAAGGCAAGGGCATTCCGGACTATTGAACAGATATAAGGCTGAAGATGAGCAGCCCCGAAACTCGTGTCGATTCCTGGAGGGCCCCAGACTTCTACGGGCAAAATGTCGAAAGCGGCGAGCAGGGGTCGGGGGTAGTGATAGGGGAGGATGGCGGCCACGGGTTTTCCAGCTTTTTTGTGCGTCTGAATGACTTCTTTACGGCTAGGGGCAGACAAAGAATCCTTCATCAGTGCCTCTTTCGCATCAGTCATTATTTTTGGTCTTCAGATGACTGTCGGCCTTTGCTTGAGCTTTGCTTGTGGGAAGCTCGAGTCCGAGGTTAAGTTTTTTGTCCGAGCGCAAAAGCAGAACAGCAAAAACCAAGCCACTTATGCCGAGGGAAGCAAACATCAGTTCCATATTCGTGTAATCGCCGCCTGAGGCATCCACAACTCTTCCGGCCAGCCAAGGGAATATGAAGAGCCCAAACATCTGTATCCAGGCGATGATCCCGAAGGCTGTGCCCAGAAATTTTTCTTGGACCAGAATGGGAATAGCCGGCCACATGGCTGCCGGGACCAACGAGAAAGAGATGCCGAGGATGATGAATGAAAGGGCTGGAGGGAGTGCGGTGAGCCCGAGTAGCAAGTGGGCCGGTATGAGCATGAGCGATCCGACGAGCATGATCTTTCCCCTGTGACCCAGTTTGTCGACCAGAAAGCCGAGAATCGGAGTGAAGATCATCGACGCCGTCATGATAAGGGAGGTGTACCGGCCTCCTTGGGCCGCAGTCAGCCCAAATTTCATCTGAAGAAAGCGCGGGGCATGATTGGCAAAGGGAAAGATGGCCGAGTAGAAGGTCACACAGAGAAGGCTGATGAGCCAAAAGGCTGCGTTGAGTTTCCAGATGTCCTTGACAACGATTTTTTCCTCTGTATCCAGCTCTATCTCTCTGTCAACATCTCGATCCATCACTAGATAAATAAGAAAACAGATAAAAGAGACAAACATCACGATTGTCCCGGCCCAGACGGACCAGCGCCAGGTGCCGGTCCAATCAGCAATTTGAGCCGCTGAATTGAGAGCTAGGATGGTTCCGAGCCTCATCACCGTGATATTCAGCCCGTAGGCAAACCCCAGTTCCTTTCCTTTGAACCACCGGGCTATGGCCTTGTTCGAGACAAGAAGAGCTGCTTCGGAACCAAAGCCAAACACTATTCTGCCGATGAGCATCACTATGAATGATTTCCCTGCCCCTAGAGAAGTGATGAGCGAACCGAGCAGTATAAGAAACACGTAAAAGGTCCCTGCTTTTTTAATGCCCAAGCGATCCAGAAGAAAACCCGCAATCACCAGCAAAAACAAAAGATTAGGCAGGGCATAGAAGGAAAACAACAATCCGAATTTAGCGTTATCAAGGCCCATGGACTGCTGGATATAATCGTTTATCGGACTTAAAGAATCATAGATGTAATAGGATCCGAACATGACCATACTGACGAAGAGAAGCACCAGCCATCGCTGCCAGTGTGTTTTCTTTCGGACTGTTGAGTTAGCCATACGCGTCTCCTTCTCGTTTTTTTGCTTCCCCATAGTCTATATAAAAGCCTTTATTAGAGCAAGGAGAGTTATGCGAGCCTGTATTCTTCTTTTTCTGCAAAATAGTGCTTTTTTTTATAGAGGATTTTTTATTAGAATAGGAACGATTCAAAGTCAAAGGAACACGAGGGAAATGAGCATGAGAAATCAACTCAATCAAAAGCAGTTCATCCGAAATTTTCCTGAAGACATCAGTCCTTTGCCGCGGAGGCAATTCCTCAAAGGAATGCTGGGGGCGAGTGCGGCAGCGGCTGTGCTGCCCCAATGGGGATTTTCGGGAAAAGAAGCAGCAATCTTGAGGCTTTCCGAGATGAGTGCTGGTCTTCCGCAGAAGAGTGTCGGTTCAGAAAGTTATTGGAGAATGGTCAAGAGGCAGTTCATGCTCAGGGATGGATTGATCATGATGAATGCGGCCAACCTCTGCCCCTCGCCTTATACTGTTCAGAACAAGATTTTTGAACTCATGCGAGATGTTGACAGGGATCCCTCCTACAACAACCGCGGCAAATTTGATGATTTGCTGGAAAAATCTCGACAGGCTCTGGCGAACTACTTAGGAACCAATCCCGATGAAATTGCGATCACTCGGAATACGAGTGAAGGCAACAACATCGTGATCAACGGCTTGACCTTCCAATCGGGAGATCAGGTGGTCATCTGGGACGAGAACCATCCCACGGCCAACGTAGCCTGGGATGTACGGGCAGAGAGGTACGGATTCACTGTCAAGCATATCAAGACACCCAAGGTCTTCACGAAAGACGAAGATCTCGTTCAAGCCTTCAGTGAGGCCATCACGGCTCGAACGAAGATCCTGTGTTTTTCGCAGCTGTCCAACCTCTCGGGAATATTACAGCCTGTAAAGGAAATCTGCCGGATGGCAAGAGAACGCGGTGTCTTGACGCATATAGACGGAGCTCAGACCTTCGGCGCCATGCGTTTGGACCTTCATGACCTGGGCTGCGATTTCTACACGGGAAGCGCCCACAAGTGGTTTGTCGGACCAAAGGAAGTTGGCGTGCTTTATGTGCAAAAAGAGAGGGTTGAAGACCTGTGGCCGACTATCGTAGGCGTTGGCTACCAGAGCGCCGTAGATAAAGGGGCCAGAAAATTCGAAACACTTGGCCAGAGAGATGATGCCAGGGTTTCAGCCATGGCCACCGCCGTTGAATTCCACGAGGCCATAGGCCCCCAGAGGATTGAGGACAGGATTAGGGAATTGGCCGCTGCATTGAAGGGCAAATTGAAAAGGCTGCTTCCCCAGGTTGATTTTCGTACGCCTCTAGCCCCAGAACTCAGCGGCGGCGTTGTGGTTTTCAACATTCCCGGTGCTGATCTCAGTAAAGCCCTGGATGTTTTTTACGCTGAACACAACATCGGATGTGCCGTCTTCGGAGGCGAGATAGCAGGAATTCGGCTCTGCCCACACCTGTACAATACGATGGAAGAGATAGATCGCGTCGTGGACGCCGTCGCGCAATTTTTCGGGCATTAGAGTGTAATCCAGATTCCCTTGGGCATTAAACCGGTGTTTCTACATAAATTGCCGCAGAACCTTTGGAATACGATCTGACATTCCACAGGCGAAACGGGTGCACAAACGCTACTGTGCGAACTCGCGAATCATTCAGTTTAAACACCATGAAGAAGAAATTCATTAAAAATCAAAAAGGAGGGAATCCATGACAAAGAAAAGGCAGAATTTGAAAAATTCGTTGCTTTCCGCTTTTTCGCTGCGATTTGGGATTTTTGTCTGTTTGCTTATCCTGTTTTTTACTGTCTCCTGTCAGAGGGAAATTGCGCCTGCTGAATACTCCCGTCTGCAGTCCCTTTACGTCCCCATGCGGGATGGTGTGAAAATCGCTATAGATGTCTGGCTTCCGGAAAATTTCGGCTCTGAGGACAAAATTCCAGCCATTATGTACAGCACGAGATACTGGAGAGCCAGCGATGTTGTGGGAGCGACCCTGGAAATGGATCAAAACTACGAAAGAGCGAACAGGATTAACGGAGCCGGTTATGCTCTAATCTTGATCGATGCCCGGGGGACCGGCGCTTCATACGGAACTCGACCCTATGAACAGACGGTGGACGAGGTTAAGGACTACGGGGAGATTGCAGATTGGATCGTCAAACAGTCCTGGTCGAATGGCAAAATCGGGGCCTTTGGCGTGTCCTATTCAGGAACCACGGCTGAGATGCTCATGGTGAACCAGCGACCTGCCGTCAAAGTTGTCGCCCCTCTGTATGACGATTTCAACTACTTGGATTTCCTCATCGAGCCCGGCGGAGTTTTGCTGAACTATATGACGGAAAACTGGGGACGCATGGTCAGTGCCATGGATAACAACGATATCTGTGCGATTCAGGGAGTGACCGGAGAACAATGTGCCGAACTGAAAAAAACAGTCCGCGGCGTCAAACCTGTCGATGAAGACCCGGATCGCACCCTCCTTGCCGAGGCAGTCGCCCAGCACAAAAACAATGTCAAGCTTCATGAGGCTGTCGGGGAATTCCGTGATGATCCTTTCGGGCCCGACGGGATGACCAACCTCCATGAAATCGCCAATCCATCCGGTTATCTCAAGGAAATCGGAGCTTCCGGAACAGTCCTGTATGTCCGTGTGGGATGGCTGGATGCGGCGACGGTCAACGGTGCTTTGAGCCGTTTTTTGAGTCTTGGCAGTTTGCAGAAAGTTTTCATTGGCCCCTGGAGCCACGGAGGAAGATATCATACCGATCCCTACCTGCCGCCTGATACGCCGACCGAGCCGTCTGTAGAACAACAGTGGGCAAAAATGCTGGCTTTTTTCGATCTGTTTCTCAAAGATCAAGACCCTCCTCCAATGGAATCTTCTATAATGTATTACACACAGGGGGCTGGTGAATGGCACGAAACCACGACCTGGCCGCCTGAGGGATTTGCCGATAAGGCCTGGTATTTGGGTCCTGAGGGAACCCTTCTCGACACGGAACCGGAGGGAAATGAAGGAAGCGACAGTTACACCGTTAACTATGCGGCCACAACCGGCACATCCAACCGTTGGTATACCCAAATGGGAGGAGCAGACGTCGTCTATCCCGACAGGGCGGAGGAGGATAAGAAACTCCTGGCGTATACCAGCCGGCCTATGACATCGGATATAGAAATAACGGGGCATCCGATCGTGACTCTTTATGTCCGTTCCACCGCCCAAGATGGAGCCTTTATCGTTTACCTGGAGGATGTGGATGAGAATGGGCGTGTAACGTATCTCACCGAGGGGCACTTGAGAGCTATGTGTCGAAAGATTTCCGAGGAGATACCGCCGTTCAAATTTTTCGGCCCCTACCGAACGTTCACACGTGCGGATGCCTCGCCCCTGGTACCTGGAGAAATTGTGGAGTTTACCTTTGACCTCATTGCCACCTCGGTTCTCATCAAGGGAGGACATCGGATTCGGATGGCCATAGCCGGAGCGGATAAGGACAGTTTTGACCGTTTTCCGCGAGATGGGAGTATCCCCACCATGCGTGTCGAGAGAAACACTCGGTATCCATCGAAAATTGTGCTTCCAATGAAGGCGGTGCAGTAGAAGTGTAATCAGATAAGAGCTCGAATGACCAGCATCAGACCCATGGCTACGAGGGCGATGTGGACATACCTGTCGAAGTGCTTTAGCGACAGCGATTGATGCGCTTTCCCTCCCAGAAATATCGCCAAGAATACAGAGGGAAGGGCGAGGGCATAATAGGTGAAGACTCGCGCAGTCCATAGTCCGGATATCCCATGGCCCAGAGCGATAAAAAATCCAGTGGGAAGAAAATAGCCTTGCAGTGTGGCTCTGAAATTGGCAGGAATCCATTTCCGGAGTGTCCCGTATATCACGACAGAAGGCCCATTGGCATTATAGGCCCCTCCCAGAACTCCCGCCACAAAGCCAAACAGGAATGTCAGGCCAGGATTATCGCTGATCTGCCCGAAACGAGGTTTGATCAGGCTGTAAATTCCATAAAGGATGAGGATGCCCCCCAGCAGGGCTTTCATAAAGTCTTCGTTTATCCCTTTCAGCAAAATTAATCCTACAGGAATTCCTAAGCAGGAGGCAATAACAAGTCCCAGAGCCGCCTTTAAATCGGCTATCCTCCAATTTCTGATCAGGATAGTCGTCGCGATGGTGACGGCGACAAGAGCCACGGTCGGGGTAGCCGTTTTCAATCCAACGAGCATGGTCATGAGTGGCATGGCGACAAGAGCATCGCCGAAACCCAGAGAGGAACGAACAAATGTGGAAAAGAACAGGATAATCAGTACACCTGCATAAATTTCCGGAGAGTTCATGGCCTTAAATCACATATGTAACAAAAGTTATTGTCGAAGGCAACTCTGGCTTACTTTCAGTCGCATTTCCAAGGCCTGAAATGTCATGGTGAAAGGAATGAAGTGTTCCCAGCGCGTATTCGCTTCCTGAAAGAAAGCGGAAATTGAGCATCGTTTCACTGATTCAGCATTCGTTATCCATTCCGAAGTTTATAAAAAAGGCAGCAAATTTGCATTTCTGAAGAAAAATAACTACAATGCGCATGATTTTAGGAGAGAAAATTAGCCTTATGGAAAATTCATGGATCATCCATCCTCGCCTGGGCGATCTAAGTGTACCGGATGCCGTTCGAATGAATCGGACGCCCCAGATTGGGCAGTCAACATACCGGGAATCGGACAGGCTTTTGTTTCATTTGACCGTGACCGGCCGTTGTTATGCCCGGTGTGAAGGTTGTATCAACAGCACCATCACTCTCGGGTGTGACGACCCGAGAAATACGCTTGAGGTTTTTGAAGAAACGAATCCAGATAGGGATGTGAACCTGATTCACGCGTTAGCCGCACATCACCCCAATAATTCCGTCACAATCTGTTTTTATGGGGGAGAACCTTTTTTAGCGCTGGACAAAATGGTCCGAGTCTGGGAACTTCTCAGGGCATCGGACTACTCTAACCGGTATTGTTTTCTCGTCTATACGAATGGCGAGATGCTCATAGACGCCTACAAATCTTATCCCGAATTTATGAAGGATATCTGGGTCTATTCGGTCTCCATTGACGGTGATGAAGCCCAGCACAACCGAATACGAGCGGGAACGAACCTGAAGAAGATCATTGAAAATCTAGAACATCTCCGGACGTATTACAGCGGGAATGTGCTCTTCTGGTCGACACTCAGAGAAAGTCAGTCTCTGCTGGCCTGTTTTGAGGAATTTATGCGTCTCTGTGAGACCGGCCTGGTGAATCATTTTTTCTGGCACTGGGCCGAAGACAAAGAGCCCTTTAGAAATTTATCGGCTTATGCGGCTCAGTATGCAGAGGACCTGGATCGAATCATGCGGGTGTACGCTACACGGCTCCTTGCCGGCGAACTTTTGCCCATTGCCCATGTGAACGAACTGGTGTTGTATCTATTGACGGGGAGAGAACGGGGGCACACAGCCTGTGGAGTGGAACTGGCTAAAAATTACGACATCGTTTCCGGAAAAGTATACCCTTGCGCCGACCTCCCATCGGAGATGTCTGTCGGATGCCTGGACTCGGATGGAAAAATTGGGCTGTGTGAGCGAGATCTTGAGAAATTTGTTGCCTACAAAGAACAACTGGGCTGTTTCCTCTGTGGGGTTCATCCCTATTGCGGAGGGCGGTGTCCGGTGCAGGCACTGGCCGGGTCACCGGAGAGAACGCGTCAAATTTGCCAGCTCATGAGACTGCATGTGGGGCTGATTCAAGAACGAATGGGCGACATTGCTGAAAGCCTTAAAGTTAACAATATCTCTCTTCAATATCTCTATGGGCGTTCGGCCTTTCTTGCCAAATACACGGATGTGGTTCCTTAGGGTTGACATTTGGCAGGGGAGCTTATACAAATGACAGAGACTTTTATGCCCGGGATAGAAAAAATGCGCGTTGCTATGTATTACAACAACAACGACGTTCGAATAGAGGAAATGCCTGTTCCGAAGATTGGCCCGGGAGAGCTCCTGATGCGGGTGGAATCCAGCGGTATCTGTGGAAGCGATGTTCTGGAATGGTACAGGATAAGGAAAGCTCCTCTTGTTCTGGGCCATGAGGTGGCCGGCCAAGTTATCGACGTCGGTGCGGGGGTGAAGAAATTCAAGGAAGGAGATCGCATAGTGGCCGCTCATCATGTGCCCTGCAACACGTGCTACTACTGCCTGACCGGACATCATACAGCCTGCAACACCATCAGGAGCACTAACTTTGATCCGGGGGGATTTGCAGAGTATATCAGACTCCCCGCCATCAACGTGGATAGAGGCGTTCATATCATACCGGAAGAATTGACTTACGAGGAAGCGACCTTTCACGAGCCCTTGGGATGTGTGATCCGGGCCCAGCGGATAGCCAAGCTCTCGCCAGGTCAGTGCGTGATGGTCATCGGCTGTGGGATTGCCGGCCTTCTGCATGTCCACCTCGCTCGATTTGCAGGTGCCGGAAAAATACTGGCTGCGGATATTGTTCCCTACAGGTTAAAGGCTGCCAAACGTTTTGGCGCTGATGAGGCCATAACACCAACTCAGGAGGCCCCAGCAGTTTTACGCCAGATGAACGAAGGAAGGTTAGCGGACCTGGTCGTCGTCTGCACAGGAGCTGAGAGTGCACAAACTCAAGCGCTGGAATGCATAGAGAGGGGAGGAACTGTGCTCTACTTTGCGCCTACCGATCCTGATTTCAAACTCTCTGTTTCGATAAACGATGTTTTTTTCAGAAACGATATCACACTGGCAACATCGTACGGGGCAAGTCCTTATGATTCCTGGCTGTCTCTTGAGCTCATCAGATCCTCCGCTTTGAAGGTAAATGAGATGGTCACTCACAGATTCCCGCTTGCCGAAACTCAAAAGGGATTTCAGATGGTAGCCAGAGCTCAGGAGTCCATAAAGATCAATATCGAGCCCCAAAAATAAAGAATTGACGTTGAGGAGGAATGCAATGGATTGGGGAATGAAAAACCGGCTATCACGAATCATAAAGCCGGCAACGGGCCGCACGGTGATGCTGGCCGTGGATCACGGGTATTTCCTGGGCCCCACGTCAAAACTCGAAGATGCCGAGAAGACAATCACGCCCCTCTTGCCTTATGCCGATGCCTTGATGCTCACTCGCGGCATTCTCAGAAACTGCGTGAACCCAGAGACATCTGTGCCGATTGTCCTGAGGGTATCCGGCGGCTCCAGCATCATCGGGGAAGATCTCTCCAACGAAGGAATCACGACCTCGATGGAGGAAGCCGTCCGGATGAATGTCTCTGCAGTGGCATTGTCCATATTCGTGGGCTCAGATTATGAACAACAAACGCTCATGAACCTGGCCATGCTGGTAGACATGGCCCAGGAATACGGCATTCCCGTGCTCGCCGTCACCGCTGTCGGAAAAGAGCTGGGGAAACGGGATGTCCGCTTCCTTACGCTTTCATGCCGGATAGCTGTCGAGCTGGGCGCGAGCTTCGTCAAAACCTATTACTGTGATGAATTTGAAAAAGTTATCGAATGCACGCCGATTCCAGTTGTCATTGCCGGAGGACCGAAACTGGAGACGGAACTCGATGCGTTCAAGCTGGCTCACAGCGCCATTCAGAAAGGGGCATCAGGCGTTGATTTCGGCCGGAACATCTGGCAGAATCCCCACCCCATCGGCATGATTCAGGCCATAAGAGCCATCGTGCATGAAAGCGCCTCGCCGGACGAAGCGCTGGAGGTCTACAACAGACATAAATAGAAGCTTTGTCAGATCGAGGTGTTATTACGGACTGAAGGAAATCTTCAACGCATTTTATGGCAGGTGTCCACTCCGACCGGATGGCCTTTGAAGACAATTTTATCGAGCGACGAGTTTATTCAGGGAGGATAAAAATGGGAGATACGTCAACACTTTTTCGAACGGGTGATATTTTTTCACGGTTCAAACATCAAGGCACAACTGGATTTCAGATGTTGTGCTGTTTGTCCAGAGTGCTTTTTGCACTCGTGATTCTGCTTTTGCCCATCTCTCCGCTCTCGGCGCAAGGAACGCGCCTTTTGCAGCAGCCGACCGTGAGCAAGAGCCATATTGCTTTTGTTTATGCTGGGGATGTGTGGATAGTCAACCGCAATGGGGGAGTGGCGCGCCAGTTGACGAATTTCCCCGAGGTGGAGACCTACCCTTTTATTTCTCCTGATGGCAAGCTGGTGGCCTTCAGCGCCAAAAACGGCGGAAACACGGATGTCTATGTCGTTCCTGTTGAAGGTGGCGAAGCACGGCGCTTGACGTGGCATCCTGGCACCCGCCCGTTTGAATTAATACCCAATCCTGAAGACGAAGTGAGAGGATGGACGGTCGACGGGAAACGCGTTCTTTTTGCCTCGCAACGCACGGCTGCCCCGATTGGCGTGGGGGGCTCTCCCATAATCTGGAGTATCGGATTAGAAGGCGGCATGCCTGAGCCTTTGCCTCTGCCGCATGCCAATTTTGGCATGTTCTCCCCGGACGGGCAGAGGTTTGCCTACCAGATGATCGCTCTCAATGATGTGCAATGGAGAAATTACCGGGGAGGCCAGATCCGCCCTGTTTGGGTCATTGATATGGATGATTTTTCGTTGGAAAAATTACCCTGGGAGAACAGTAATGACCTGCAACCGGGGTGGATCGGCCAGAAAATTTATTTCCTCTCGGACCGCGATTTTGCCATGAATGTTTATGCGTACGATACGAAAGAAAAGGAACTGGAACAGATCACGCATTACGCCGATTTCGACGTCAAGTACATCGGTGCCGGAGGTGGCGCAGTCGTTTTTGAGCAAGCAGGATACATTCATATTTATGATCCGGCAAAAGGACAAATAAAACAGGTTGAGATCGAAGTCCGCAGTGATCTCCCGGATATCAGACCCCGCTGGGAAGATGTGAGTTCCCAGATTACCAACGCATCGCTTTCCCCGACTGGCAAGCGGGCGCTGTTCGAGGCAAGGGGAGAGGTGTTTACGGTGCCCGTTGAAAAGGGAGATTGGCGTAATCTCACAAACAGTCCCGGAGTGGCGGATCGCAATCCGGTCTGGTCACCCGACGGGAAGCATATCGCCTGGTTTTCAGACGCTGAGGGCGAGTACCAGCTCATGATCGGGAGTCAGGACGGTCTTTCGCCGCCGCGAGCCATCGTGTTGAAGGATCCCACTTTCTATGACAGGCCGATTTGGTCTCCGGATTCAAAGCGGATAGCCTTTACGGATGTGGACCGGCAACTGTGGATTTGTGATGTGTCCACGGGGATGGCTGCAGTTGTGGATCAGGAAAAAACCTCCCATCCCGGTCTGGCCATATATCCCGTATGGTCCCCAGACTCGGAGTGGATTGCTTACACAAAGCGCCTCAACAACGGATTCAGTGCCGTGACCGTTTTTTCGATAACCCAGAAGCAATCATATCTGCTCACCGAAGGGCTGGCGGATGTGATTTCTCCTGCCTGGGACAGGAGCGGAAAATACCTCTGGTTTCTGGCCAGCACAAATCTGGCTCTGCGGTCTCAGTGGATTGACATGAGTGCTTACGAACGGCCGGTTGAACGGAGTCTCTATCTGGCTGTGCTACAAGCCGGCGAAGAATCTCCGTTGCTCCCGGAGAGCGATGAGGAGGCTCCTCCCAGTAAACCAGATGAGGATAAACGACCTGAAGATAAAAAGCTGACCGTGCGCATAGATTTCAAGGGAATCGAACGCCGAGTTCTGGCTGTGAAGGTGCCTCTGCGCGACTACGTCACGCTTCAGTCCGGTCCGGAAGGGATCGTCTTTTATGCCGAAAGAGTCCCCAATCAACCGGGCCTGACACTGCACACATACGAACTGAAAACACGAACTTCCAAACCATTCATCTCTCCGGTGCAAACGCACACGCTATCTGGGGATGGCACAAAGCTTCTGTACCAATCAGGTCCGGTGTGGGGTGTTGTCGGCACCAATGCACCGGCAAAGGTGGGTGACGGTAAAATCGACACAGCGCTGAAAATGCGCATCGATCCCCGTGCTGAGTGGTCACAGATATTCCGGGAGGCATGGCGGTTCCAGCGCGATTTTTTCTATGCCCCTAACCTGCACGGAGCAGACTGGGATGAAGTCTATCGCATGTATGAACCCTGGGTGGATCATGTCGGGCATCGTTCCGATTTGACCTATTTACTCGATATCCTTGGTGGTGAGGTTTCGGTCGGGCATTCTTTCTCCATGAATCCCTTTCAACAGGGAGGTGAAGGCGAAGGAATCGGCCTTTTGGGAGCGGATATTGCCCCTGAGAATGGCTTCTACCGCATCAAACGAATTTACACGGGAGAAAGCTGGAATCCGGATCTCCGGGCACCGTTGGATGCCCCGGGAATCGATGTCCACGAAGGTGATTACATCCTCGAGATCAACAACCAGGAGATCCATCCTTCGAAAAATTTCTACAGCTTCTTCGCCGGAACGTCAGAACGTCAGATATCCCTTAGGGTCAACAGCGACCCGTCAAAAGAGGGATCGCGCCTGGTCACGGTTGTTCCTTTGGCCTATGATAGCCCCCTGCGTCTTCGCCGCTGGGTTGAGGACAACCGGAAGAAAGTGGATATGCTATCAGGAGGGAAGCTGGCCTATGTCTATCTTCCCAACACCGGCACTGCCGGTTACACTTATTTCAATCGTTACTATTTTTCGCAGCAGGACAAGCTCGGCGTGATTCTTGATGAGAGGAACAACGGAGGCGGATCAGCCGCCGATTACATGGTCCAGATCATGGACCGCAAACTGGTCGGCTTTTTCAGCAACAGAGTCGATCCGACAAAACCATCTCCATCGCCCAGAGCAGGCATCTGGGGGCCCAAAGTGATGATCATCAATTCCAACGCGGGTTCAGGCGGCGATATGCTGCCTTACATGTTTCGCGAGTTGAAACTGGGCCCGTTGGTGGGAACCCGTACCTGGGGAGGATTAGTGGCGACAGGAGGAATGATGCTGTTGGATGGCGGAGTGATAACAGCACCACGCCCGGCATTCCTGAATACTGAAGGGGAGTGGGCTGTCGAAAACTACGGTGTGGCCCCGGATATCGAAGTCGAACAAATTCCAGCTGAGGTCCTAAAAGGCCACGATCCTCAGCTTGAGAGGGCGGTGGAGGAGGGCCTCAAGTTACTGGAGGGATATAAGTCGCCGATAAAAAAGCAGGCTCCCTGGCCCGTGCGCGTGAAACGCCCGGAGAAAAAAAAGAACTGAAAGCTATTTTTATGCGAGGAGGCTACAACGATGAAGATTGCTCTTGTCCAACAACACGCTACACAGGACAGGGAAGAAAATATTCAACGGGGGGTGCTTGCTTTTAGGGAAGCGGCGGAATCTGGCGCTGAATTAGTGGCTTTCGCAGAACTGGCCTTCCTGCCTTTTTTGCCGCAACGTCGGGCCACACCTGAAGCCATCCGAAGAGCGGAGCCCATTCCCGGACCCACAACCGATGCCTTCGTCGATCTCTGCAGGGAATATGGTGTGGTCGCCGTTTTGAATTTATTTGAAGCAGATGGAGAAAGAACGTTCGATGCATCGCCCGTGATTGATGCCGACGGCCAGCTGCTTGGCGTGACCAGAATGGTCCATATCATGGAAGGACAGGGGTTTTTCGAAAAGGGGTATTATCACCCCGGAGACCGGACAAGTTTTGTCTACGAGACCAAAGTCGGCCGCGTTGGAGTGGCCATTTGCTATGATCGTCATTATCCTGAATACATGAGAAATTTGGCTCTGGAAGGAGCCGATCTGGTTGTCGTTCCTCAGGCCGGAGCTATGGGAGAATGGCCCGAAGGCATTTTTGAGGGTGAGCTTCAGATTGCCGCATTCCAAAATGGCTATTTTGCCGCACTGGTCAACAGGATTGGAAAGGAAGAATTTCTCCATTTCGCTGGAGAATCCTACGCTGTTGATCCTTTTGGAAAAGTCATTGCGCGGGCACCCCGGGATGGAGATCATATCCTGTATGCCGAGTGCGACCTGAGCCTCATACCGAAATGTTCGGCCAAGAGGTTTTTTCTTCCAGACAGACGGCCGGATTTTTTTAAATCACTCGCCTTGCTGGACCAAAAGTAAGTGTGCTAATCTGTATGGGATTGAATTACGGATGAAAAACTGGTTTGTTTTGAACACGAAGCCTAAAAAGGAATTTCATGTGGAGAGGATCTTCACTGAAGCAGGATTCGAAATCTATAATCCGAAATACAAATATGAGGAGAGGGTCAAGCCCTTTTTTCCAGGCTACGAATTCATCCGCTTCGAACACCCTGCTGACTATCGGCTGGTACGCTACACGAGAGGAGTGAAAAAGGTCGTCGGTAACCGTGACGGCCCTATCCCCATGCCTAAAGAGGTCATCGCGCAGATAAGGGCGCGGGAAGAAAACGGGCTCATAGAGCTTCTCAAGTATGGCGAAGTACCCGTTGTGGGGGATGAGATCGAAGTGGTCGAGGGGCCGCTCAAGGGCCTGAAAGGTGTATTCAAGAGAGAGCTGACAGAAAGAGAGAGAGTGCTTATTCTGTTGAATTATGTCTCCTATCAGGGACAGCTGATTATAGAGAAAAAGAAATTGAAGAAAGTGCTTTAGAGTGATGTGTGATCATCCGAGATAAGGACAATACAATGAAGTTTCCCCAGCTTGATTTAAAAGCCCAATACGCTGGCATTCAGAAGGAGATTGAGACGAAAATTAGCGAAGTCATCCAATCTCAAATACTCATCCTGGGCCCTGAAGTTGCGGCCCTTGAAAAGGAACTCGCCGAGTATGTGGGAGCCAAATCTGGAGTCGGTGTCTCCTCCGGTTCAGATGCCTTGATTATTTCCCTCATGGCGCTTGGCCTTAAACCCGGTGATGAGGTGATCACGACTCCCTTCACCTTTTTCGCCACAGGGGGAGCTATAATCAGATTGGGTGCCAAACCACTTTTCTGTGACATCGATCCTGTGACCTATAATCTGGATCCCGTCATGCTGGAATCCATTCTCGATGAGGAGCTCGAACACAGGGGGAACGGAAAAATCAAAGGTATTATTCCTGTCCACCTCTACGGGCAATGCGCCGATATGGCTCCAATCCTGAAGCTGGCGGAGAAATATGGATTGTTCGTCTTGGAAGACGCCGCACAGGCTGTAGGTTCAGAATACCTGATGAGCGGAATCGTCAAAAGGGCTTGCACGATGGGTCAGGCAGGTATACTGTCGTTTTATCCAGCCAAAAACCTGGGTGCTTTCGGCGATGCGGGCATGGTCCTGACCAACGACGAAGAGTTGGGACACAAGCTCAGACTTCTCAGGGTTCATGGCTCTTCGAACAAATACTACTATGATGAGGTAGGGGGCAACTTCCGGATGGATGCGATTCAGGGTGCTGTTCTAAGAGTAAAACTCAGGCATCTGGATGGCTGGCATCGGAAGAGGCGGGAGAAGGCGGCCTGCTATGACCGTCTTTTTGAAGAATCGGGCCTATCGGACGAAGACATCGTGCAGACACCGGTTGCTGTTTACAAGGATAAGGGGCTCACACATTACCACACCTTTCATCAGTACGTTGTTCGAACACGTTCGAGAAATGATCTGCAGAATTACCTTCGCGAACAGGGCGTTCCCTCTGCCGTATTCTATCCGCATCCGCTGCATCTTCAGAAATGCTTCGCCTATCTCGGGCACGGGCCGGGAGATTTCCCGGTGTCGGAAAAGGCCGCCCTCGAAGTTCTTGCTCTGCCAATTTATCCCGAGTTGACAGCCCAACATCAGGATATCGTCGTCAGTACCATCAAAGATTTTTATGTAACCCATTCATCATGAAGCGATAGGCATCTTCGATGATTTCGGCTAAGTTGTGGTGCATGTTTCCCGGGGATTGCACGGAAATGGACTTTCCATCAGAGGATTAACAGCCGGGTCTTGACAACAAAGGACTTATCCCTCTTAAGTTGACTCGATTGGAGGGAAAGTTTTATGGCTTCGTCCGCCTGACTCTAATCACGCATCTCAGGTTTCAGCCGTTTCCCCTCCACAAAGCACTTCGCGCAGCTGACCTTGACTGATTTTCGCGCCGCTTATAATCAACACCACGCGTTTCCCGGCATATCTGTTTTTTGTTTTCAAAAAGGCAGCCACAGAGAGGGCCGCAGCTCCTTCGATAAGCATGTAGTGTTTTTGCAGCATAAGCCTGATGGCATCCTTAATCTCATCCTCCGAAAGGAGCACATACTCATCTACGAGCGCGCGGCATATGTCGAAGGTTATGGCGTTTTTTTCGATTCCTCCGGCTGTCCCATCCGAGATCGTGGGCTTGGACTCCATGTCAATGATGTGGCCGGCCCTGATGGATTCGTACATGACCGGGGAATTTTCGGGTTGACAGCCGACAATGGCGGTCTTTACATCCGCAGCTTTGAGATAACCAGCAATGCCCGAGATTAGTCCACCCCCGCCGATCGGCACGAATACGGCATCTATCCGGTTCAGCTGACTGAGCAATTCTATCCCGATGGTTGCCTGGCCTCCGATAATCTTGGGATCATTATAGGGAGAAATAAACTGTTGATCTCTTTCCAAAGCCGCTTGCCTCGCTGCCGTTTCAGCCAGGATACAGTCGTGTCCGTACAATTCGAGATTTATGTCATAATATCGCAAGGATTCCAGCTTGGGTTCAGATGCCGTCTCAGGAAGAAAAATTGTCCCTTTGAGTCCGAATCGATCCATGAGATAAGCAAAAGCAGCCCCATGGTTTCCGGACGAGGCTGTGATCACGCCTCTCTCTAACTCTCCCTGACTCAGTGAGAGCACTTTGTTCATGGCCCCTCTGAGTTTGAACGATCCGGTGATCTGCAGGTTTTCCAATTTAAGGAAGACCTCACAAGCAGCTACCTGGCCGAGATAGAGAGATGGCTCGGCAGGAGTCTCTCGAATGTGAGGCCGGATACGCTGCTCAGCATCTTTTGCTTCCTTTTCGAGCTCTTTCATAAGATATGAGGTGTCTTGGCTGTCGCCATCATTTTTTTTCATCGCTTTTGGACTTTTTCTGCCTTCTTCTATTCTATAAAACCCGCTGAAAATATCAAATGGCTTTCCGAAGACGTCCCGAATCTAATTCAAACTAAAAAAGTGAAGTTCTTTCGGTCTGAATGCCTGAACCCGAATGTTGACCCAGACCATCGCTTTGAAATGGGGAGGGAATTGACATTAGCCGGGGAATGGAGTTTAATCCCTATCTTGCGGAAAGGAGTAAGCCATGAAAACGATTGGATTCATCGGTGGCATGAGTTGGGAGTCTTCTCTGGAATATTATCGGATTGTGAACGAGGAAGTTAAACGCCGGCTGGGAGGATTTCATTCGGCGAAATGTCTTATGTACTCGGTGGATTTTCACGAGATCGAGGAAATGCAGCACCAGGGAAGATGGGATGAAGCCGCGAAAATTTTAGTCGATGCAGCCCAGAAAGTCGAAAAAGGCGGGGCAGATTTTATCGCCATTTGCACCAACACGATGCATAAATTGGCCGGGGATGTGGAAGCCGGCATTGAAATACCTTTGCTCCACATTGCCGATGTGACAGCAGCGAAAATCAAGGAAAGTGGACAGAAAAAGGTGGGGTTGCTGGGGACAAAATTCACCATGGAGCAGGATTTTTACAAGGGTCGATTGATTGAGAAACATGGCCTAGATGTTATCATCCCTCCCGAGAAGGAGAGGGATGCCGTTCATGCTATCTTGTACAGTGAACTCTGCTTCGGGGATATCAAAAGCGAGTCCAAGGAGAAGTTTCAAGAAGTCATCGCACACCTTGCGGCCAGAGGGGCCGAAGGGATTGTGCTGGGGTGCACGGAAATCCCCTTGATCGTCAAGCAGGAGGACTATGAGATTCCGCTGTACGACACGACAGCGCTTCACGCCAAGGCCGCTGTCGATCTGGCCCTGCAATAAGCATCATTTCAAGAAAAGTCTCAGGATGTTCCAGATTCCCAGAAATGAAACAAGAACAATAGCCAAACCGCCGAGGATATTCTGTCTCCATGTGTTGGTGTAAGATCCCATCCTTTTTCGGTTGTTGAGGACGATCAGTAAAAAAACAGAGGCCACAGGAAGGATGAGTCCGTTGGCTGCCTGAGCGAACACGATCACGGCAATCGGGCTGAGATTGAAAAGGGAAATAAGCAGACCGACGAGGATAACCCCCAGCCAGACTGCTCTAAATCCGCGCGAATTTGGGCCGTCCTTCCATCCCAGAATTCCCGACGAAGCAAATGCAGCCGCATAGGGGGCGGTGACCGCAGAGCTCATTCCGGCTGCAAAAAAACCGACTCCGAAGAGGAGAGTGGCCAAGGGTCCAAAAAGAGGCCGAAGCTGTTGAGCCATTTGAGCCCCATTTTGTAGGCTTGTTCCCTGTCCGAAAAAGGCCACAGCAGAGGTGATGACCACAGAGACTGAAATCACTCCCCCTAAAGCGATAGAAAGAAGAAGATCTTTACGAACGTCCGGTAGATTTTCGGGTGAATTCCACTTTTGCTTAACGGCCGCGGAGTGGAGGAAGAGGTTGTAGGGAACCACCGTTGTTCCGATTAATCCCAGGGCGAGATAGATTGAGTTGTTCGGCAAAGAGGGGATAAAGCCTCTCAACAGGGACAGCCCATCCGGGCGGGCGATAATCGCAGTCGTCAGAAAGGACAGGCTCATCAGGCAGACTAAAACCACAAGAAATCGCTCGATAAGCCGGTATGTTCTCCGACTGAGCAAAAAGACGGCACCGGCAGAAATGAGAACAACCCATATTTTATGAGGGATTGAGCTAACCATTTCCAGACCCAGCGAACCGCCTATGATATTTCCGGCCTCGTAGGCAGCACATCCGAGGGTGATGGAGCTGAGTGTCAGGATAGCGACGAGGATTCTCCACAGAGGCTTGGCTGAAAGATGCCTGAGGGATTGGCCGAGATCCTCTCCCGAGGCAAGGCTCAGTCTTCCTGTCATCTCCTGGAGAATGATGGTGGTCGCCACGGCAAAAACGAGCACATAGATTAAGGCGTATCCAAGATCGGCGCCGGCAAGAGAACAGGTGGTGATAGTCCCCGGACCGATGAAAGCGGCTGTCACTAAAAAACCGGGACCAAAGGAAAGACGTTTATTTCTTCGGGCCATAAGCACCGCCTCCGGGAGTTTCGATGCGCAGCACGTCCCCGGGCAAGGCTTTTGTGTTGACCTTGGAGCTTAGGGTGGTCTTCTTTCCATTCCTGATCAGACAATTTCTCCCTTTGGCGCCGGGTTCCCCACCTCTCAGGCCGTAAGGTGAAAACTTGCGTCTTTCGGACATGATGGAGACTTGAGTGGGGACGAGAAATTCATATTCCCTCAGAATCCCGTCTCCTCCGTTAAAGCGCCCTCTACCTCCGGACCTACGCCGAAGCCCATATCTTTTGATGCGAATGGGCAAATAATGTTCCATCGCTTCCAGCGGAGTATTGAGCGAATTGGTCATATGCGTGTGCACGCCGCTGAGTCCAGGCCGGCTAGAACAGGCCCCCATTCCACCACCAATCGTCTCATAATAGGCAAATGGCCGGTTCTGATCAGGATTGAATCCCCCAAAAGCCACATTGTTCATTGTGCCCGAACTGGCAGCTGGAACCCTGTGGGGTATGGCTTTGGCCAGGCAGCCTAAAAGAACATCCACGATTCTTTGAGATGTTTCCACATTCCCCGCTGCCGTCGCGGCTGGAGAAGTGGCGTTGACGACAGAGCCAGAAGGAGCGATGATGGTTAACGGTCTGAAGAGTCCGGTGTTGAAAGGGATGTCTTCTTCAACCAAGGAGCGGAAGACATACAGCACTGCCGATTGTGTTACGGCGTAGTTGGCGTTTATTCCGCCCTGCACCTGAGGCGAGGATGACCCAAAATCAATGACGGCTTCATCCTTTTGAATGCTTATTTCAACGCCAATTTTGACGGGGGTATCCTTTATTCCATCGTCATCCATGAAATCCGTAAAAGTGTAGGTTCCATCGGGAATTTTTTTTATAGTCTCCCGCAGGGTCTTTTCCGTGTAGTCCTGGATGAAACGGCCGTATTGCTGGACTTTCCGCAGACCATGTTTGGCTATAGCCTCCTTGAGCCTCTGCAGACCTTTGTGGTTAGCTGCCACCTGAGCCAATAGATCGCCTCGCCGTTCATCGGGTGTCCGCACATTGGCCAGTATCAATTCGAGAATATCCTCCTGCAGATGTCCTTTTGTGATGAGTTTTATGGGAGGGATGATCAGACCTTCCTGATAAATCTCCGTGGCCAGGGGCATCGATCCGGGCGTCATGCCTCCGATATCGGAGTGGTGGGCTCGGTTGGCGATAAAGAAACCGAGATCTCTATTCACGAAGAGAGGGGAGATACAGGTCAAGTCTGGCAGATGAGTTCCTCCCCGGTAAGGGTCGTTCAGGATCACCATGTCACCATCCTTAAAGTTAACGGACTTCAAGGAAGATTGGACCGAAAGAGGCATCGCTCCGAGATGAACAGGAATATGAGACCCCTGAGCAAAGGTCTCGCCATGCCTGTTGAACAGCGCGCAAGAAAAGTCATTGCGTTCTTTGATATTGGGCGAGAGAGCTGTGCGTCCCAGGACAGCACCCATCTCTTCCGAGATCGAGACAAAAAGATTCTTGAACAGCTCGAGTTCGATGGGATCAAACACAGGTTTGGTCATGTCCGCCTCTCGATTATCAAGTTCGCGAATTCGTCAACTTTAAGGCTGGAGGCCGGTGGCAGAAATGTGGTCGATTCATGTTCAACCACTAGGGCCGGGCCGTGAATGACATTCCCGGATACCAATCCAGCTCTATCGAACACGGATGCGGTGTGTTTTTGACTTTGGTAGACAATTATCTGTTCTTTGATAAATGCCTTCTGGGGGTTCGTGCCTTCGAATGGGAATTGCGGGAACCTGATTTTTTTTGTCCTCCCCACAATTTTGAGGCGGAAGTTAACGACTTCCACCGGCCTGTCAGGGTGCTGGTAGGAATAGAGCTTCTGGTGGGCCTTGTGGAATTGGGCTGTATAGGAGGAGAGATCGAAGTTTTTGGGCTTTAGAGGGATTGTGATTTCATAGGACTGACCCAAATACCTGAAATCAAGCAAAGAAGTGATTCTCAAGCTTTTTTCGTCGAAGCCCTCTCTTTCCATGTCATAAACGCTTTTTGTTCTGAGGGTCTCGTAGATTCGATCCAAATCTCCCTTTTTGATTCTTTGAGTTTCTTTGAGGATCGAGTGAGAGTAATCTTTTACGGAATCCGCCAGAAGAAGTCCGATGGCAGAGAGGACGCCTGCATTTTTCGGGATGATCACCTTTTTCACCCCCAGATGTTCAGCGATTTCGGCAGCGTGCATGCCGCCTGCTCCGCCAAATGAGAATAGAGCGTAATGCCGCGGGTCAAACCCACGTTCTATCGAGATTACACGGATGGCCTTTTCCATGTTGGCATTGGCGATAGCGATAATCCCCTGTGCTGTTTCGCTAGGTGTTTTGCCCAGTTTTTGGCCCAAAAGGCTCAAGGCTTTAAGACTCCGTTCAGGATATATCGGCATCTGCCCGCCAAGAAAAAACTCCGGAACCAATCGCCCCAATAAGAGATTGGCATCTGTTACTGTCGGCCGCAGTCCATTGCCATAGCAAGCGGGCCCTGGATCAGCTCCGGAACTCTCCGGGCCTACCCTGAGCGCGCCTCCCTCGTCCAAATAGGCCACAGAACCTCCTCCAGAACCCACCGTATGGATATCTATCATCGGCAACCGAACCGGAAAATCGCCGATCATGCTCTCGTTGGTGCGTTTGATGTGTCCCTCGATAAGGGAAACATCCGATGAGGTTCCGCCCATATCAAAGGTGATGATATTGCGGTATCCAGCGGCCCTGCCCAAATGGCTGGCGGCGACGACGCCTCCTGCGGGCCCCGAAAGAGCTGTTCGCAAGGGCTCCTCCATGGCCGCAGCCGGAGATATATGCCCTTCATTCGACTGCATGATCCTAAGATCCGATCCAGATAGCTTTTCCTCCAAGTTCTCCAAATAGCGAGCCATCACAGGCATGAGAAAGGCATTGACGGTTGTGACGGAAGTTCTCTCATATTCACGATGCTCGCGGAGTATCCGGTGCGAGATCGATGCCCATATTTTACGCTTCTCCAACTCTTTAGCGATAAGGTCTTCATGAATGGGATTGGCATAGGAATGGATGAGACACACAGCCACAGCTTCTGAATTCATTCGCTCGATTTTTGCACAAAGTGTTTTTATCTCTTTTAGGGTGAGTTTTTTTTCAATCCGGCCCTCGTTCGTGATCCTCTCATCGACCCCGAAACACTGCTTTGGGGATAGCAGTGGTACCCGCTTTTCACATGTCAGGCTGTATAGCTGGCGTCTGGTTTGGCGGCCTATAAAAATGATATCCTCGAATCCTTTGGTCGTAATCAGAGCGATATTTCCGCCTTTGTGTTCGAGGAGTGAGTTTGTGGCCACTGTCGTGCCATGGATGACTGTCGGTGCTCCACGCTGTTCGAGAATATCCTGGATCCCGTAGAGAATTGCCAGAGAAGGATTGTGAGGGGTGGATGGGATCTTTTTGATTATGATTTGATCGCCAACATCGAAGACAAAATCGGTAAATGTGCCGCCGGTATCAACGCCGATGCGAACACTCTCCCTCATGAGGTTATTTGTATCGTCAAGGATAGGCTAAAGTCAAGCTCTGGTAAGCTAAAAGCCCGGTCTTTTGCAGGGATGATTCACTCTTTTTCGGATCGGTCATGATTTGCAGGTGCTGCAAGATGTGGCCGAACAGCTCGCACAATTTGCCGAGGACGATGCGGTCCTGTCTCCGCCGCCGATGCCAAAACGGGAGATGAGCTTTTGTATGTCGCGGCTTCCACAACTGGCACAAGCAACATTTCTTTCGCCCCCTATGGAAACGAGCGTTTCAAAACAATGACCGCATTCCTTACAGGAAAACTCATATATCGGCATGACAAAATATTATAAATTAATTATTTCTTTCAGTAAACATACCCGCAAGACGTATGCATCTCTATGTCCGTTATGGCGCTAAAACCAGAATGCGTTAGTGAGTGGTCAGAATGTGTGATGCAGAAAACCGTTTGAAGACCGGAGGCGGGCATAAGCCGTTTAGATTTCGGCAATGGCTTCAATCTCAACTTTAACATCTTTGGGGAGACGGGCCACTTGCACTGCCGCTCTGGCAGGGTAGGGGGCCTCGAAGAATTCGGCATACACGGCATTCATTGCCCCATAATCATTCATATCCTGCAAAAAAACAGTGCATTTGACCACTTTACCCATGGAGCTACCGCCCGCTTCGATGACACCTTTCAGGTTTGTTAGGGCCAGTCGTGTTTGTTCTTCAATCGAGCCCGTACTCAGTTCGCCCGTTGCAGGATCGAGGGCAATTGAACCGGAAGCAAAGACAAATCCATGGGCCACAATTCCTTGTGAGTAGGGGCCGATCGCTTTGGGCGCTTTTTTGGTGTTGATTTCTTGCTTCTTATACCCAGGGCCCTTTTCTTTTGAAAAAAGGTTTGAAGTGGCAAGAGTCATAAAACCAAGGCTAGTGATAGCTTTTCTTCTTTTCATCCCATACTCCTTTCCTCAGTCACAATTTATTGAAAATATAATCCTAAAAAAACACTGGACATATTTCAACTGAAAAAAGAAAATGATCCATAGCCTCTTTATTGAGCCATAATTCACGCCTGATAAAAGACGGGAATTGCATTGTCCGTATGAAATCAGCTATCTTTGTCCTCTGAGTATTAAACGGTTAGAATAAAGAAACTTCTGAGGATGAATTTACGTATCTACAATGGGATGTTCGAGCCAAAGTTTGTTTAAACGGAGAATCTACATTATTAACAAGCTTGCTCTTTTTTTCGGTCTGGCCGCACTTCTATTTACTGGAGTAAATATCCCTTCTGGTTCTGAGTTTGGAGAGATTGAAGAGCAGATCAAAAACGAAATCAAGAAAGGCGTTATTCCTTCTTTGGCTGTCGCCGTGGCCCAAAATGGACAGATCGTTTTTGAAAAGGCCTACGGATGGGCGGATCTGGAGAAAAAAATAAAGGCCACCACAGACACATCTTATCAATTGGCCTCTGTCGCCAAACCCCTTACGGCAACGGGGCTGATGGTCCTGCATGATCGAAAAAGAGTGAACATTGACTGTTCTGTGGAAAGCTACCTCAAGCCTCTAAAATTTAACGCCTATGCGGGAAACGGCGCAGAGGTTAAATTGAAGCACTTGCTGAATCACACATCCGGCTTGGGGACTTACTTCAACATCACTTATGCGGATGAAGACAATGTTCTGCGCGATTTTGAAGACATGTTTAATAAATACGCCTTTCTTGTTCATCCGGCCGGGACAATCTGTGAATACTCAAATTTAGGATATAGCCTGATTGACTATGTGATTTCCAAGGCAAGCGGCAAAAGTTTTTCAGTGTTCATGGAGCATGAGGTTTTTTCGCCTTTAGGCATGAAGAACTCTTTTGTCGAGAAATCAAACCGTCCGGATATGATGATTGCCCGGAAATACGATCGAAACCTAAAGGCATTACCCGACATGCATAACGATACTCCCGGTGCGGGGAATATTTACGCCAGTGTTCACGATTTAATTTTGTTCGGTATGTTCAACTTGAAAAATGATGTGCCGGGGCAAAGGAAGATATTGAACGATGAAACGATCGATATGATGCACAGCTATAAGAGCGAAAGTACCCTCTATCCTTATTATGATTCAGCCTATTACGGGCTGGGATGGTACTTCAAGGAGAATGACCGAGGGCAAAAAAATATCTGGCATGAGGGTGGTGCCATGGGCATGAGCTCGATCCTAGAGCTTATCCCCTCCGCAAACATATCTGTGGCCGTGATCATCAACACTTCCAATAATCCTCTATGCCAGAAGGTCGCGCATGACAGAATCAAGCGGCTGCTGCCGGATTACATTCCATTCAACCATAATGAGATAGCCAACTTTAAACCTGTGGACACCGATCCTTCCTATTCCGGCCGGTGGCGGGGAGTGGTCCATGCGGGGAAATTAATAATTCCACTATCGCTCCATTTTAAGCCAGATGGAGATGTCATTGTGGAATACATGGATTACACTTTGAAATCCTATTTCACAGAAAATTCTCCTCTCCTGCGTAAATCTATTTTGCTGAGCGCAATAGTAAAAAACGGCTATTTTGTGGGTATGGTCCCGGGACTTTTACCTGGCAAGGACATCAGAAGAGAGTTTAGCCATTTGATGTCACTGAAACTCCTGAGAGACGGGCATACGTTGCGTGGCACAATCGTGACCTTAGCAGCGGCAGAGAGGGAATATTATGCCTACCCCTTTTACGTTGAGCTTCAAAAACAGGAATGATATGAATTTAAGCTGTTCTTTTTTGTTTCACGCCAACAATTCGTTTGTTTTAATCCCAGACAAAGGAGGTTTGATTCATGAGAAAACGAGCAATCATGGCGACTATTCTAGTCTTGTTGTGCGCCGGGACAGGCGCTTTCGGTATCGACATCAAAGATACCAAGTTCCTCAATCAAGCGGCTATCTGTAAGGACCATATCGCCTTTATTTATGCCGAGGACCTCTGGGTAGCCGATACAGAGGGCAACAATGTGCGGCGCTTGACGACGGTCCGCGGGCCTGAGTCAGAACCGGTCTTTTCTCCTGATGGGAAGTGGGTTGCCTTCAGCGCTCAGTATGATGGGAACACAGATGTCTTCGTGGTCCCCGTCGCTGGTGGAGTTCCCAAACGTTTGACCTGGCATCCCGGGCCAGACATTGTTCGGGATTTCACTCCGGACGGCTCGGCCGTTCTCTTTATTTCTCAGAGAGAAGTGTTCACGAACCGCTACTTTCAACTCTTTACAGTCGCTCTCAATGGGGGATTTCCGGAGAAGCTTCCCATTCCCAACGCATTTAGGGCAAAGTACTCTCAAGATGGACAGAAAATCGCTTATACGCCCATCATCGAGCCTTTCCATCAGTGGAAACGGTACCGGGGGGGCAGGGTTTCGTCCATATGGATATATACCAGGAGCGATCATTCGGTCCTCAAAATTCCTCAGCCTGAAGGGCGATGTAATGACACGGATCCCATGTGGATCGGCACTAAGGTCTATTTCCGTTCTGACCGGAACGGTGAATTCAACCTGTTTTCCTTTGATCTCAATTCTAAAAAAATTGAACAGCACACTCAGTACGCGCAATTTCATGTCGATCAAGCCTCTGCCGGAGATGGAAAAATTATCTTCGACCAAGGAGGGCACCTTCATATTTTTAATCCACAAACCAAGCAAAGCGAAAAGCTAAACATCGGTATTGCCAGCGATTTGCTCGAAGTCCGACCGCGCTTTGTCAAAGGCATTCAGTATGTTCAAAATGGAGCGCTTTCCCCTTCGGGCTCTCGGATAGTCCTCGAGTTCAGGGGGGATATCGTCACTTTCCCGGCAGAAAAAGGTGATCCCCGCAACCTCACCGGGTCGCCCGGTGTCATGGACCGATTTCCCTCATGGTCACCGGACGGGAAATCCATTGCGTATGTGTCCGATCAATCCGGAGAGTATGAACTTCATATTCAAAGCCAGGATGGAAAGGGCGACATCAAAAAATACAAACTTGAGGGACACGGTTTCTACGAGAACCTTGTCTGGGCGCCAGACAGTCAAAAAATTGTCTATGCCGATAACTCGATGAGCCTCTACTGGATCGACTTGAAGACAGGCGAGCTGAAAAAGATAGCTTCGGAATACCTCTATACGCCGCGAGGCCTGAAGATCGTGAAAGGGCAGTGGTCTCCGGACAGCAAGTGGATCGTCTATACTGTCAATACCGAGGCTTACATCGAAAGGGTTTACATCTATTCTCTTGACCAGGATAAATCTTTTCCGGTTACAGATGGCTTGAGCGATGCCACCGAACCCGTATTTGATAAATCCGGGAAGTACCTCTATTTCTTCGCTTCGACGGATGCAGGTCCTGTCAAGCACTGGTTCGACCAGTCGAATTTTGACATGCAGGCCACTCGATCAATATACCTGGCTGTGCTCCGCGATGATATCACCTCGCCTCTGGCTAAAGAGAGCGATGAGGAAAAAATGAAGGAAGAGAAACCTTCGGGAGCAGAAAATAAACCAGTTCAGGAGAAAGATAAAGAACAAGAGAAGGAGGAACCTTTTCGGGTTGATTTTGAGGGATTGGACTTCCGTATTCTTGCTCTGCCCATACCTCCCGGCAATTATTCCAGCCTTCAAACCGGCAATGAAGGCCAAATTTACTATCTGGAAACGCCGCCTGGAATCATGAGCGGTTTTCAACCGGTGTCCAACCTTCATATCTTCGACCTGGCTAAGAAGAAAGATGATGTGCTGGGGAGCGGCATCAACAGTTACATGCTGAGCGGCGATAGGAAAAAGATGTCCTATTTGGCCCAGCAGAATCTGTTCATCGTTCCAGCGGGAAAGGTTGAGCCCGGTAAGGGGAGGGTAAACGTCAATGCCTTCGATTTGCGCATAAACCCCAGAGCTGAATGGAGGCAGATGCTGCGAGAAACCTGGCGCATCAATCGCGATTATTTCTATGATCCTCATATGCATGGTGCTGACTGGGATGCCGTTTGGAGAAAATACGAAGTCTTTTTGCCGCATCTGACTTGTCGGAGTGATCTAAACCGGCTCATCCGCTGGATGCTGAGTGAGTTGGCCGTTGGACACAGTTATTCGGGTGGCGGAGACTTTAGAGAGAGGCCGGAGAGTGTTCCCGGAGGTTTGCTCGGCGCCGATTATTCCATCGAAAGCGGCCGATACCGCTTTAAGAAAATCTACGGCGGGCTGAACTGGAATCCAGATCTCCGGTCGCCCTTGACAGAACCCGGTGTGAATGTCAAAGAGGGCGACTATCTTATTGCCGTGAATGGACGCGAACTCAAAGCCTCGGAAAACCTTTTTGGTTTTTTCGAAAACACGGCGGAAAAAATCGTGGAAATAACTGTCAGCTCCAGTCCAGATGGTTCGAAGTCGAGGATAGCATCCGTCGTTCCGGTCGCCAATGAATATGCACTCCGTAATCGGGATTGGGTAGAGGGAAATATCAAAAAGGTTCATGCGGCAACAGACGGTCGGGTTGCCTACGTCTATGTTCCGAACACTTCCTTCATGGGGCATATTTACTTCAAACGGTACTTTTTTCCTCAATCAAATAAGGATGCCATCATAGTCGATGAGCGATTCAACGGGGGCGGTTCTCTGGCTGATTATTACATCGATATTCTGCGTCGGCCGCTAATAGCCCATTGGGCGATGCGCTATGGGACGGATCTCAAAACGCCGAGCGCCTCTATTCAGGGCCCCAAGGTCATGATTATCGATGAGACGGCTGGGTCCGGAGGCGATCTTCTGCCTTGGATGTTCCGCAAATTCAAACTCGGGACACTCGTGGGAAAGAGAACTTGGGGCGGATTGGTGGGAATTCTTGGTTTTCCAGTTCTCATGGACGGAGGATTTGTGACAGCTCCGAACTTGGCTATTTGGACTGAGGATGGTTGGGTGGTGGAAAATGAAGGTGTTCCTCCTGACATTGAAGTGGAACAGTGGCCGGCAGATGTTATCGCAGGCAGGGATCCCCAACTGGAAAAGGCTATCTCGATTGCCATGGACGAGTTAAAGAAAAATCCTCCAAAAAAATGGAAACGTCCTCCTTATCCGAAACGATAGGATGAAAATCCGATAATTACTTAAATGCGGGGATTCGCGATCATTGAAGCGAAGGAGAAGTCTGTTTAAGTCTCCAACCGTTGTTCGTTCAAAGAATCCTTTGCGGCCTTGACAACTGGCTTGAATTCGAAGTGTTTCACTTCGTTTGCACAGTACTCGCACACGATTTTTCCATCGCTGAGAATTTTACAGGGGGTAATCCCGATACACTTTTCACACTTACCAAACACTCTGTTTTTTCCTTTCATCGTTTCCTCCTGAGTTGTCTCTTCTTCGGGCCTCTTTTTCTGTTCTCACCCATAGCAAGGTTCATGCCAGTTGATGATTCCAGGGAAAGCGATAGGCTCCAGAAATTTTTGTTTCCAAGTTTGTGTGTTTTAAATCAGAACAATGTTCAATTATCGTACACGTTGCAGCCAAACTTAGCAGCGGACATTGAGGGATAGTCTGCTCAGTATTGGAAAATTACAGTTCAAGTAGATAACCGATGAAACCACCTGTCGAAAAAAATCAACGGGAGCCATAGAATAAACAGTTGAGTTCTGCAGGAGAGGGAAGAACAAGGAAGGAGATGGCGCATAAAATATGATTGGACTGAAGAGGGCCTTTAGTGCCTTTTATCTTGATTTTTCTGGAATCTGGTCGGCGCGAATGAGGATATCAAATCCTTCGAAATAATAACGCCTCAAACCCTGGTCTTCCTCATAATCTCCCTGCCCTGCCATGATATCACAGAAAGCTTGAGCCACTCGAGGAATAACTTCGCTCGCAACCCAGGGGCTGTTATGTCCGGCGCACAGGAAATCATATTCGCTCACTCGACCGGTCAGCTTGATCATAGAAGCAATGTAATCTTGGATATTGACATCTTCGGGGTGAGCATACAGCGGACCGGGATAATAAGTATCGCCAGTAAAAAGTAGCCGCTTTTTTTTATCAAGCAGACAGACGGACCCCGGCGAGTGCCCGGGCGTGTGAATGATTTCCAGGCCTCTTTCGCCCAGTTCGATGATCTCTCCATCCTGGAGCAGGGAAGTGGGCTTTACTGGAGGTATTGCCCAAGTCGCAGCGTCAATGCCATCAGGCAAAACCTTCCAAATGGAATCCCCTGTAATACTGGGACGGAGTTGTTCATTCGCTACTCCACTCGTCATTTTTTCGATGCATTCAGGGTGATCGAAACAGGAGACTTCGGCAAACAGGTAATTGCCGCCGATATGGTCCCAGTGTGTGTGTGTGTTGATCACGAAAACAGGGAGTCCCGTTAATTCAGCCGTAACCCTCTTGATATTCCCCAGCCCTGTTCCTGTGTCAATCAGCGCCGCTTTTTGTTCGCCTATGACAAGATAACTGATTGCTTCATCAAACTGGTAAGGTTCATATATGGCATACGTGTTCTCTGTGATTTTGTAGACTTCAAACCAATCCTCACTTGTCTGTATTCTTTCCAGCCCAGCATAGACTTTTCGGGGAAGTTCCTTCCACCATTTCTCGGATTGCACCAATTCGGACTCTCCTTTTTTGGCGGGCTTCTCATCCTCTATCGAACAACTCACAAAAGGGAAGGGTAGAAGCAAGAATAAGATCAGCCCTATCGTGAACTTTTTTCCGATGTGAAGTATCATGGTCAGATTGATTGTCAAATCATTTCAAGATATTTTTTCCCCTCGCTGAAGGGGTTGAGAGCTTTATCAATCGAGAGTTCTTTATTCTTGAGAAGATCGATCGTTTCTCTTTTTCTATTCGGGGATATCATTTCGATTTTGGGACGGAAGATGTCTCGTTCGTTGGCCTCACGAACAACCGCTATCCGACGGTTGCTCAAAGAGACGATTGTGCCCACAGGCCAAACACCCATGATTTTAAAAAATTTTTCTAGGAGCTCTGGATCAAAAAGCTTCCCCTTTTCCCCGATCATCAGATTGTAAATCTTGATGGGGGGATAGTCAGTTTTGTAGGTTCTCCTCTGGGCGAGGGCATCATAAACATCACAGAGCGAGACAATGTAGGAAGCAATGTGGGGTTTATATGGGTAGGTCAGTTTGGGATAACCCTTTAAATCGTATCTCAAGTGGTGCTCGAAGGCCACGACGACAGGCAACATGCCCAGCATGTCCACATGTCTGGCCAAAATTTTAGTCCCGAGCACCGTGTGATCCTGGACTTGACGATACTCATCTTCATCCAGCTTGGATTTTTTTTTAAGTATCCGCAGTGAGACGAAGATTTTACCGATATCATGGAACAGTGCAGCAATTCCAATATCGAGGACATCGTCTTTGGAAAATCCTAGTTTCGACGCTATGTACATCGCGAGAACAGAGACATTCAAGAGATGAATAAAGGTCACCAAGTCTCTTTTTTTGACAGAAACCAAGTTGAGCAGCTCTTGATGTCGACCCATGAAATTTTCCATGACATTAAGGATGTTGAACCTCAAATCCAGGTAGTCAATTTCCTCCTCATTCAGCATTCTATCAAAAGACTGAGAAACAGTTTTCAGAGAATTTTCGTATCGCTTGAGCATATCCTCTGCTTCTTTATCCTGATCCAATTGATCTTGGGCGAGTGCTCTGATTTTTCCAGCCTTAATGTTCTTGACACCCTGGAGGGACAAGTGGTCATGCGGATCATTCTGGATTTCTGATTGAGGTGTGATCAGGAATACGATGAATTTTCTTAGCTCCTCTTTGTTCATAGCCTGGTTGAAATAAATTCGTTCGATCCCTCTTTCCTGTAAATAGAGAATGAGAGTTCTCAATTTCTGGCTGAGGTCGAAGAATATTTCACCCTCCCAGGCTAGCTCATCCTCAACGATGCCTATGACAAGCTCTTTTTTTTCCTTCAGGACTTCCTGGAGGCTGTTGTAGGCTTGTTCAACGAATTCATCAAGCTTTGGATGTTCAGCTGAGTAAATTCTTCCCGTTTGGATAGCCGACATAAGGTGTATCAGAGAAATTTTGATCTTATTTCTCATTCCACTTCTCCAATACTCGCTGAGCTTCACTCCTGAGTTTCCTGTTCCAGAAGCCCTTTTTCTTTTTGAGTTTTTCCAGGTACACTTTGGCTTCTATCAGGTTTTTGTCATCAACGATCTTGATGTGCTCGATGAGCCGTTTGTTTCGTATGCCGAATGGGGATGGAATATGGAATAAATTCTCGAAAGCCAGCCTCTTTTCACTCTGACTTCTCATGAGTAGGAGGAGAGATTCCGCTTTCAAAGCGGGTTCTTTACTTTTAAGTATGGGGAATAAAAATTTGGGGTCATATTCTGTCAAATTCTGCATGGCTTTCAGGACCCTGTACTTGATCACAGCTCTTCCTGAGGGGTAGATGTTTTTCAGCGTGATCAATGAAATGGAGGTATCGAGTTCCTTCAGGTTTTTAATCATCCGCTCGATGAATTTGATGTCTTTTGCACTCTGGTCAAGGTTGAGATTAAAGTAGAACAAATATTCTTTGAAGAACTTGAAGAAGGCCTTTAGAATGTAAGGGGTAACCTTGCCGTCAGTAAAAATTCTTTCGAGATAGGTGTTAACATCAAAAGTACTTTCCTTCAAGTTGGTGATGAAATAATCGAAAGAGTCCAGCACATCGGCTTCGAGAATGCGTTGCTCCACAAATCCGATCAGCATCGCCAGGTATTTTTTCACTTTGGAGTCTGAAAGAATTTCTTCTTCTTGGGCACTGATGACTTCATAGAGATGCCGAATGTACTCAAAGTCCTGCTGCGTGGTTATTTCATCCCACTCCGTAAAAATCTGATCCAGTAAAGCTATGAAATCTTCCTGTGTGCTTTCTTTGGCCAAAGTGTTGAGAAGGAGAAAACGGTAGTTTGCTCGGAGATGCGTATGATCGAAGGAGAATTTGGTTTCATATGTCATATCCTTCAACAAAGAGGATAGAGTCTCCCTGTAAATTTCAGACATCAACCCGCTTGATGTCCCAGAAAGAAGCGCCGAAATTTTTTCTCTGGCATCAGGGTCGATTATAGGCGCCTCATCCCCTTGAAAGATATTCGACAGAGATGAGGCCACTTTATGATGTTTTTCCTTTTCGATAAGTGTAGAGAAAATACTGAAACTCAGAGAATCGAAATGGTCATCCGTTAAGATTTCCTCCCAAAGAGTAGAGGCCAGGTCCTCCTCCCGCAGGTCAGTTATAAGAGCTTTGATACCCTCAAGCTTGGAATCATCCTTTATTTCCTCTTTTCTTTTAATGACCGATTTAACGAGGTTCTTCGCGCATTTTCGGTAATTGCCTTCCTCATTTTTCTTGAGATAGGAAAAAAACCTCAGGAAGTTTTCGGCAAAGTCCTTGTCTTCCAGAAATTCTCCTGGGTCGAACTCTTCGATGATTTTTTCGAAGCTGTCCGCTACTTCCATCATTTTAGCGTCGTCCTGCTTTTCGACAGCCTCCTGGAGGAGATAAGCCCACACATCCCTGACTTCCTCTCCTTCACCTTGAAGAAGCTGGGCGTAGTCGAGTTCCTCGACTCTGATATGAGCGATTTTCGTGTCCGCAAGGATTGTCTCTACCCCTCCTTTTTTAAAGATTTCTCTCGGGGCGAGGCAAATATGTGACATAAAGATCATCAGTTCATCAAGGGTGACACCCCGGCTGATTTTAAACCTTTTGACTTTTCGAAAATGGAATGTTCTTCCCAATTCTCGGTACATTTTGTCTTTGTCCCAGAATTTATCATCGACGAGGAGGGCATGAGGAGAGAATCCTATTTCGAATGGGCTCATGAATTCAAACACGATATCAATTTTTTCTTTCATGTCTTCAACGGCTTTTTTGAAGGCAGGGTGTTCTTGGTTGTACATGGAGGCATTTTTCAGCGAAACCTTAATGGTCATGAAAAGCTCATGAACGGCCGTTTCTTTATCCATTCTTCAGTAAAGTCCCCTTTATTTGACAGTTCACCACCCGAATGCAGGTCAATCTGCCCTAATCATCGGTGTTCAGATATACCACTGGGATATGGACAAATTTCCATGTTCTTTAGTCGAGGCAGAACGCTTAATGTCTAAAATTTTTCTCACCACACCTTTTCTAGGTTAATGAAGTTCAAAATCAAAGTCAAACCTATTGATTCTGTTCTTTTGCACAGCGTACAGGTGTCATTTGGCGCATGAATTGGGGAGCAGTCCAGACAGTCAATCCCGAAAAACTCATAGAAAAAGAGCGGGGCGAAAACCCTGGTTTTTCTTCATTTTTTTTAATGGTGGGGAGTTTGGGTTAGGGTTTTAACAAAGACGTTTTAGTCCTCATATTTACAGCAGACTCTATTTCTTCCTTGTTCCTTGCAGGTCTTCAAAAAGTGTTCCGCTTTCTGGATAAGAGTATTGGAGCTGTCACGCAACCTGGCGACAGTCCCTCCGATGGAAACAGTCACTGCCAGGAGCTTGTTTTCGATCTGTATGTTTGATTGGGATACAAGCAGACGCAGTTTGTTGGCCACGAGATCAAGCTTGTGTTCATCGATATTGAAAATAATGATTAAAAACTGTTCTCCCTGCCATCGGCCGACCACATCGAAAAAGCGGATATTGTTGGAAAGGGTACGGGCCGTCATGCGGAGTATCTTGTCTCCCACCACCGTCCCGTGGCTTTCGTTAAGCTTCTTGAAATGATCAATATCGATGAGAAGGATTCCGAGTGGGAGTTTGTGCTTTTGCATCTCTTCCAGTCGAAGCTTGAGGTGAAGCTCCAGGTACTTTCTGTTTCCCAGTTCAGTGAGGGAATCGAGCATGTCCATCTTTTTGAGCTCGTCCGTTTGTTGTGGCATCAAGACCTTGGGGGATGTGTCGTTGAATGTTTCGACGGCTCCGATAATCTTTTTTTCTCTATCGAAAATAGGCAGGATACGCATGTCCACAGGAAGCCGGAATCCCTCGGTGTGCTGCAGGTAGGCCTCAAAACTTCTCACTTTCCCATCCCGTAAAGTTTTGTCCACAGGACATGAATCCTTGCAGATGTGCATTCCTCCGCCATCGGTCAGAATGAGAATATTCTCCGAACAAAAATTTCCGATGACATTCTTCTTTTGGTAGCCCGATATTTCCTCCGCCCCTAAATTCCAGAGAATAATCCTCTTCTCAGAATCCAGGAAAACAATGCCGTCGTGAAGATGCTCGATCAGATTCTCGAAAAAATCGGTGCTAGACGTTTCGGAGGCATCCATGTGAACCCTCTGTTCTGCTTACCTTGGCTTTATGATTTACCCACTTTTTCTATATAACAGAGATTGGAGGGTAAGTCAAAGCCAAAAAGTGCAAAAAAAGTGCAAAAAAAGTGCTGCTGTGTCGGCTTGGATGATAACTGGGTTTCAGTTTCAGTTGGATGTTGACATTTTACTAACATGTGGTTATAAAAAGAATACTTCGGAACGGGGAGACGACATGTCAAGTATCCTTGGAACCAAACTGAGAATTGAAAGGGAGAACCTTGGG